>Ga0315338_1000171_pt1 | contig 260639 bp, 222 predicted proteins | sample ASW8metaG_FD_204518 | JGI IMG/M metagenome (GOLD analysis project Ga0315338, IMG submission 204518) | Ammonia-oxidizing marine archaeal communities from Monterey Bay, California, United States - ASW #8 | ecosystem: Environmental > Aquatic > Marine > Coastal | place: USA: California | collected...
CCGTCTCGCACGAATGCCGGCATCGGATCGCCAACTCCGCGCGCCAGCACCCACCCCCAGTACAGAACTTCGCCGTCGAGAAGCGCATACCTGCGCCCCTCCCCACTCCCCGTTGCCGCCAACGGAAGCGGCTTCAGCAACTCGCCGCCCGCGATACATTCGGCGACGGCCACCGGCGCCGGGACGAGATCCTGCACGTTTTGCCGTGCCTCCTCGGCCGTACGGTAGACACCCCGAACGTCGATGCGCTCCGGAGCCACGTGCAGGATCTGCTGCTCGAAGCACTGCTCGAGACGGGTCAGGTCGACCTCTTCGAGCCGTAGACCGATCGTCGCCGCGTTCTCGGTCGTATGCTGACGACTCGCGGCCTTCACGAGCGCGATGATCCCCGGACGCCGCAACACCCAAGCCACCATGATCTGAGCGACCGTACACCGATACTTCGTCGCCAGCTCGGCGAGCAGATCCCGGCGTGGGCCAGCGACCATTCCGGCACCCCGATCGAGGACGCTATACGCCAGGGGCGTCAGGCCGGCCTCCTCACAGTACGGCAGCACGTCGTTCTCCGCCGACCGCTGAAACAAGTTGTATTCCACCTGCACCGAGACCAGCGGAAGAGACGAGGCGAGCCGCCGTGCGTGCTCGAGCTGCGCCCGGGTCATGTTGCCGAGTCCGACCCACCGCACTTTGCCGTCGGCCACCAACCGCTCGAGCGCGGCCACCGTTTCCGCGAACGGAGTCCGCGGCTCCGGCCAATGCAATTGGTAGAGGTCGAGATAGTCGGTACGGAGTCGTTGCAAGCTCGCTTCGGCCGCGGCGAGCAAGGTCGCGTAACCGCTGTGCTCGGGATTGAACTTGCTTGCCAGCACGACGCGATCCCGGCGCCCGGCAATGGCACGCCCTACCAGGTCCTCGGCATGACCGCCGCCGTACAGCTCCGCGGTATCGATCAGGTTCAGCCCGAGCTCGATCCCGTGCTGCAGCACGGCAATCCGCTCCTGGTCGCGGTCCGGCGACGCCTCCGACCAGGGACCGGTCTTGGTCGTTCCCTGCCCGATCGCCGATGCGAAGGCCCCTGTTCGCCCGAGCGGTCGCTGCATGGCCCCTCGGCTCAGTCGAGCGCGATCTCCCATCCTTCGAGACCATCGACGTCGCAATTTGACTTCCGGAGCGCTGGATCGTCATCCCCGAGCGCCTGCAGAAGTGCGTTCTTCATCTGATTGCGGAGACCGTTCAGCTGGTGCGCGAGCTTCAGGTGATCCATGTAGCCCGCCTCGTCGTTCTGCGCGCGGTCCTTCAATGTCCAGATGTGCAGATTCATCTGCGCGAGCACGATCACCGTGCGCAGCAGGCGTGCCGTCAGTCGTGGCTGGCGCTCCTCGAGAATGGCATCGACATCCTGCATCAGGAGCCCCATGCGCTCTTGCTGCCCGGCACCATCCGCCAACAGGACCTGTTTGATCTGGTTGATCGTGATCTCGTCCACGAGGTCGGCACAGGTCGGAAGAATGCGACGGCCGGTAGTACTCACAACGTAGCCTCGGATGCTCCGGCACCCTCCGACTTCGGGGCCAAACCGCTGGTTCGCTCGGCGGCGGTCTCCCGATTGGCGCGATACCACGCAATCGTTCGTGCAATGCCCTCGGCGAGGGGCGTTGCCGCCTCGAAATGCAGCAGCTCCTGTGCCCGCTCCGTCGACATGAGTCGGACGGGATCGCCCGACGGACGCGTCGGGTCCCACCGGATCTCCGGAGGTGTCGGCAACGCCGCCGCGATGGTTTCCGCGACCTCGCGGATGGTACAGGCCCTGCCGCTCCCGAGATTGATCGGCGTGCATACGGGGCCCCGCTCCATCGCGGCCAGCATGCCGTCCGCCACGTCGTCGACGTAGATGAAGTCACGCACGACCTGCCCATCGCCCCACACGCACACGGGATTCTCCCCATCCAGCATGCGGCGGATGAGGGCCGGAATCACCTGCGCGGTCGCGGGCTCGAAGTCGTCATGCGGGCCGTACACGTTTGCGGGACGCACGATTCGGGTCGCCTGCCAGTCATACTCATGCAGATAGGTTTCAGCCTGCACCTCGGCGACGCGCTTCGCGATGCCCGCGTAGCGATCGTTCTGGCGTGGGAGGCCATTCCAGAGATTGTCCTCGTGATGAAGGGTCGATGGCGGATAGGCGCAGATGCTGCTCACCACCAGATACCGCTCGACGCCGGCGCGATAGGCGGCGTCCATCATGTGGGTATTGAAGAGCAGCATGGGCACGAAGTAGCTCGCCGCCCGGGACACCCCGATGCCCACCGAACCCTTGATGCCAACGAGGTTGAAGACGTGTTCCTGCCCGTCGGCCACCGTACGACATACAGCCGGATCGGTGAGATCGGCCTGAATGAACTCGACGTCGCCTCCGAACAGCGCGTGCGCCCTCGCCGGGGCGTCGAGCGCGGCGACGGTGACGCGGGCACCACTCGTGACCAGCTTCCGTACCAAGGCAATCCCGATTGTCCCGGTCCCACCGGTCACGAGCACCCGTCGCTCTTGATAGAAGGACATGTCAGGCCACCGCCACGGCCTCGCGGCCGTCTTCCTGCGTACGATGTTCGGCACGGTACCAGGCGATCGTGCGGGCCAATCCGTCCTGCAGCGACACCTGAGATTCGAATCCGAGGCGCTCCCGCGCCATCGCGGTGCTCATCAGCCGGACCGGAATCGTACTCGGCCGCGACGGATCGAACCGCACGTCGGCGCCGGCAAACCCATCGACGGCGAGCAACGTCTCCAGCACCTGGCGTACGGCATGGCCCTGCCCGGACGCGATGTTGATCGCCAGATACTCGGCCGGGTCTGCAAAGGCGCGCAGCAATCCATCGAGGAAATCATCAATGTAGATGAGGTCACGCACGTCGTTGCCGGTCCCCCAGACCTCGAGCGGGCTGTGACGCTCGACCACCCGACGCAGCAGCGCGGCGGTCACATGCGACGTCGCGAAGTCGAACTTGTCGTGCGGTCCGTACACGTTGGAGGGCCGTACGACGACCGTACTCATCGCCGGCTGCACGCGACGCGCGTAGGTCTCGCAGAGAATCTCGGCGTAGCGCTTCATCCACGCCACCGGGTGGTACGTTGGATACGGCTCGCCCGCGAACATCTCCTCCTCCTCGACCGGCCGATCGTCGGTCGGAGGATAGGCTGCACCGCTGCTGACGAAGAGAAATCGGGTCACGCCGGCGGCATGCGCCGCGTCGAGCAAGTGGGCGTTCATGACGACGTTCGGCGTCACGTGCACCAACGGAGTCTTGACCATCACCGCGGCGCCAGACGTATTGGCCGCGCAATGGAAGACGTAGTCGACGCCATCGACCGCCCGCGCACAATCCTCCGGACGCGTCAGATCTGCCGTCACATACTCAACCCCGTCCGCAACTTCTGTCGGCGGGCTACGATGCACCGTCGCCCGCACCCGGGCCCCTTCAGCCCGCAAACGCGCGATGAGGTTCGTCCCGATGAAACCAGCGCCCCCAGTCACCAGCGCGCGCGCCCCGGCGAGTCGCCGATCAGACATGACAATCACCCTGATCGCGCTGCGACAGCACCGGCGCCTGCGTTGGCCACCAGATCCCGAGCCGCGGATCGTTCCACAGCAGCGTGAACTGACTGGCGCGCTCGTATTCGGTCGACTGCTTGTAGTGAAAGATCGCCTGTTCGCTGAGGACCAGGTGGCCATTGCCGAACTTCGGCGGCACCAGCACCTGGAGGCGATTGCTCTCCGAGAGCGTGAACCCCTCCCAGGCACCGCGCTGCGGCGACTCCGGATCCCAATTCACCACGACCAGGTAGAACTGGCCATGCAGACACGAGATCAGCTTCCAGGTCTTCTCGTCACCGTGAATGCCGCGAAGAACGTGGCGGGAGGACACCGAGATGTCGTCCTGAATGAAATCGATGTCGATGCCCGCCTCGGTGTAGAGCCGGCGGTTGTACGTCTCGATGTAGGACCCACGGAAGTCCTCGAAGACCGTCGGCGGCTCGACGACGAGGACGCCGTCGAGACTGGTGTGCCGGACACGCATCACGCACTCTCCCGAAAGTAGTTGGCCTTCTGCTCGTGCTCGCCACGATGGGCCAGGTACCATTCCCAGGTGGCCCGGAGACCGTGATACAGCGTGGTCGCCGGCTCGTATCCGAGCTGCGCCCGTGCCGCGTCGATGTTCATCACCCGCCGCGCGAATCCCGACGGCTTGCTGGCATCGAATTCGTAGTTGAACGGCACGACCGTCGCGAGGGTCTCGACCAGCTCGCGGATCGTGGTGCCACACCCCGTGCCGAGATTCACCGGGTCGCCATCCGTGCCACGCAGGAGGGCCAGCACGATGCCGGCGGCCACGTCACCGCTGTAGGCGAATTCGCGGACGGCGCTGCCGTCGCCCCAGACCACCAGGGGATCCTCCCCTGATGCGATGCGCGCCATGAGCGCGGGGATCACCATGGCGTTGGCAGGATCGAAGTTGTCACCGGGCCCGTAGACGTTGGTCAGCCGCACAACTGCGAAGGATCGGAGATCGTATTGCGCCCGATACGCGCGAATCTGAAGCTCGCCCATGCGCTTGGCCCATCCCGGAAATTCATCCATGGGCGGACCGTCCCACGCATCGGCCTCGTGAAAGACCTCGCGACTCGGATAGGCACCGATCGAGCTCGTATAGACGAGACGCTCGACACCGTTCTGACGACTCGCCTCCAGAACGTTGGTGTTCATCATCAGCAGGGGGACGAGAAAGCTCGCGGGCTTGCGCGTCGTGACCGCCACCGAGCCCTTGATCCCGGCAACATGAAAGACGAAGTCGATGTCCTTGGTCACGCTCGAGCAGAAACCGAGGTCGGTCAGATCGCCATGCACGTACTCCGCCTCAGCGTTCGGCTGGACGTCGTCCAGCGACACGACGCGCACCTGCCCGCCCCCAGCGACGACGAGATCGACGATCTGCCGCCCGACCATGCCCGTCCCGCCGGTCACCAGGACCCGCTTGCCGCGAAATTCGTCCAGTACGTTTCGATCCAACATGCTTGCTCCTCTCACTCCACCACGAAGTACGACGCCCGGGAGACATGCGGAAAACGCTGCAGCCGCACGTTCGGCAGTCCGAAGACTTCCATGAGCGCCTGGGTTTCGCCGGGAGAATCCGGGTCGTTCAGTTCATCGAATCCCACCACACTGCCGCGCGTCAGTCGCGGCCGGACGAGCTCCAGACACTGGCGAGTGGGCTCGTACAGATCGAAGTCGAAGTAGGCCAGCGCGATGATCGTCTGCGGCGCCTCCGCGAGGTAGCGAGGCAACTCCTCGGTGCCATCTCCCGCACGAAGCTCGAACTTCTTGATGTGCGACAGCGGGTTCAGACTCTCGTGCAAGGCAAGCACGCGCTCGAGATAGCGCTGGTAATCGGGGGCCACGGCCAACTGTCCGGGCCGCATCATCGACGCACGCCCGTCTTCGGGTGCGATCTCCGGGAACCCTTGAAACGTATCGAACCCGACGATCTTTCGATGGCGATTGAACGGATCGTAGATGCCGCGGAGCGCGGAAAAGAGCGCCAGATTCTGCCCCCAGCGCGTGCCGAACTCCATCACAACGCCCTGCACGTCGACGATCTGGCGGAAGAGGAAATCCATGAACAGCATCCGGGAGAGGTTCTTCGACTCCAGGAACAACCCGAGGTTCGAGAGTAGCTGCTCGGGCGGAATCGGCGCCTCCCGGAACAGCTCGACCATCGCGCTGCGATCCTCGCGCTCCGTATCACTCCCATATTCGGTGATGGCCAACTGACTCGTACTCATCCTACCTCCCGTCGAGTGCGCCTACGCCGCGTGGTGCGACGTTTCGCCGTTCTCGATGACAGCCGGTATCGGCGTATCGCCATGCGCGATCACCCAGCCCCAGTACCGGGTGCGACCCTCCGTCAAACGAAAACGGGCTTTGCCAGCCCCGGATACGGGCCGAACCTTGATCGGCTTCAACATCTCTCCATCGGTCATCTGGCGTGCCAACTCCGCCGGCCCGGGATTGATCCCGAGGGCGTTTGCTCGGGCCTCTTCCAACGTCGTGTAGACGGGCCGTCCTTGCTCGCGCTCGATGACGATCTCCTCTGGGGGCACGCATTGCGTCGGCGAGCTGAACGCCGCGCCGAGTCGCTCGCGATCCGCGCTATCGAGCCGCACGCGTGCAGCCGCAGCGTTGGCGCGGAGATGAGACAGGGAGCCCGCCTTCGGGATCGCCACGACCTGCGGGTCCTGCAACAGCCAGGCGAGCGCCAGCTGCGCCACCGACAGGCCATAGCGCTCCGCCATGACCACGGCGATCGGAAACGCCGCCAGGTCAGCGGTCAGCCGTCCAACGGCAAGCGGGCTATATGCGATGAGGGTCAGATTGCGCGCCCGGCACTCCCCGAGAAGGCGCGTCTCGACGCTCCGTTCGGCGAGACTGTACTCCTGCTGCACTGACACGATATGCGCGCCCGCGGGAGTCTCGAGCGCGCGCAGCGTCTCCGCCGCCGTGCAGTTTCCGAGCCCCAGGAAGCGGACCTTGCCGACTTCGACCAGACGCCGCATCGTATCGAGCGTTTCGTCGACCGGAACGTCATAGCAGGGCCAATGCACCTGCAGCAGGTCGATGTAGTCGGTGCGCAGCCGGCGCAAGCTTGCCTCGACCGAGGCAATCAGTCCTCCACGCGTGCTCGCGGTTGGTGGAAACTTGGTGCCGATCACGACCGACGCACGCTGGCCGGTCACCGCCCGACCGACGAGTTCCTCCGCGTGCCCCGCCCCGTAACCGGGCGCTGTATCGACGAACCGCATCCCCAGATCGAACCCGGCCTGCAAACTGCGAATACACGCGGCATCGTCACGCTCGTCGCGAGCGAACGTGCCACCGATCCCCATGGTCCCCTGCCCAACGGCTGAGACCGTGACATCGCGTCCGCCCAGGCGGCGCTCGATCATGCCCGCACCTCCGGTTGACGACTGGCCACGCGGGCCGTCCGATCGCGGGCCTGCAAGGCACGCTGGATGCCATCGACGTCAATCCCGGCCGCCTGCTCCGCACCCGCCCGGCCCGTCGCACCCAGGTACACGTCGTCGTTCAGCGAGAGGCGACGCAGCGTCGGGTTGACGCCTTCGTCGGCAATCAACTCGGCAACCAGCGAACCCAACCCGCCGACGCTCGCATGCTCCTCGACGGTGACGACCAGCGGCACCGATCGCAGGAGCGTCCGCAACAGAGTCTCGGGCACCGGTTTCAGACGAAAGCAATCGACGACCGTCGCCTCGACGCCTGCCTCACGCGCCCGCTCCGCGGCGGTGACTGCTCGTCCAACCGAGCACCCGGTTGCAATGACCAGGGCGTCCCGCCCCGTCGTCAATACACGGGCGCCGGCACCGAGATCCGCGGCAGACAGCGCGGCGTGTGGCTCCGGCGCTTCCTTGTCCATCCGAATGAACGCCGGTCCACCGCTGGCCGCCGCATCGTGCACGACCGCGCCGGCCGTCAAGCCGTCGGCCGGATTGTAGACGGCCATCCCGGGCAGTGCGCGCAGGAGACCGATGTCGTAGATACCGTGGTGCGTCGGCCCGTCGGCACCATAGGACAGGCCGCTGCCAATCCCGAGCCCGACGACCGGCAGCCGATGCGCGCACACGTCCAGGCGCAACTGCTCATAGCAGCGCGCGGTCACGTGAGAGAGAATTCCGTACGTGAACACGAGGTTGCCGCCGAGCGCCAACCCCGCCGCCACCGAGATCATGTTCTGCTCGGCGATGCCGACGTTGATGACCTGCGCGGGCCGTGCGGCGCGCAGCGCGTCGAGACCGAGAGCCCCCATGTCGTTGGTGAGCACGAAGACGCGCGGATCATCCGCAGCCCGCTGCGCAATCGCGTCGAACACCGCATCGCGTGGATCGAGGCCGGCCATCAGGTCGCCCCTTCGAGTGCGTGTACGAGCTGGGACCTGGCCTCGTCGATCTCGGATCCGCGCGGCATGCGATGGTGCCAGGACTCGGACGATTCCATGAAGCTCACGCCCTTTCCTTTGATCGTCTCTGCGATCAGGACCCGTGGCGGTCCGCTCCGGCCACGCGGCAGGCCGTCGCAGGCCTCCTGAAGCGCCGCGATGTCGTGCCCGTCGACTTCACGCACATCCCAGCCGAGGGTGCGCCACCGATCCGCGAACGGCTCGAGTGCAGAGCTACGTTCGGTCGATGTCGTCGCACCGAGGCGATTACGGTCGACGATCGTGAGCAGATTGCCGAGCCGATGATGACTCGCGAATGCCGCAGCCTCCCAGATCGACCCCTCGTGACATTCACCATCGCCGAGCACGGTGGCCGTGATCCAATCGGCACCATCGTGGCGAGCGCTGAGTGCCAACCCCGCGGCAAGTCCCAACCCGTGCCCCAAGGAGCCCGAGACGACTTCCACCCCAGGGAGGAGTGGATCCGGATGTCCTGCGAGCCGGCTTCCATCACGGGTGAATGTCGCGAGCTCGCTCGATGGGAAGAAGCCGAGATCGGCAAGGAGCGCATACAAGGTGAGGCACCCGTGCCCCTTGCTGAGAATGAAGCGGTCGCGGGCCCCCCAGGTCGGATCATCGGGGCGCAGACGCAACACGCCACCGTGGAAGAGTGCCACGCCGATCTCCATCCACGAGAACGCCGGAGGCACATGCCCCTTGCCGGCGGCGAGCGCCGTCTCCATCACCTGCAGGCGGAGGGCCGCCGCCTTCTGTTGGAGCGCGCCCACTCGTCACCTTCCCCGCAGCGGGCGCCACACGAGGCTCACCCATCCATCGTGAAAGAGGCTCCCCAGATGCTTCTTGACGTGCAGGATCTCGACCTCACCGGCCTCCTCGAGCGCACGCAATTCCGTCAGGTACCCCTGCAGATACCCACGCTTCTCGGCATACCGCGCCGCAACGAAATCGAAGAGGGACCCACGATCGTAAAGCTCGTGCACCGGTTCGAGGTGGACGCAGATCGCTGGCTTGGCCGCGCGCAGGTACTGAAGAAATGGTCCGAACGACGTACCGAGCTGCTCCAACGCCCCGAACGTTACGACCCCTGCATCCGGCGCGAGCGCAAAGTTCGTGTCGGGGTGCAGCATATCGAATCGCCGCCCCGAGATATCGAGATTCAGGGCACTCGAGACCCTGGCGAGCACCTGCTGTGACGCCGTCGCCCAATCGAGTCCCGTGTACGACCGCTGCGGATGGGATTGGGCAAACGCCACCAGGTTGTGTCCCGGCCCGCACCCGAACTCGTACACGCTCGCGGCATCGCGGAGAAAGGTCTCACTGAACCACGCCTGCATCACGCGAACGAAATTGGCCTCGAACGTCCCCGCCACTGGTCGCACGTACTCGCCGTCGAGCCGCACGACTCGCCGCTCGGGTCGCAGATAGTGCGGCCAGAGCTCTTCGGGCTGGCAGCCCGAAGCCTCGAACCGCGCCAGCACGTCACCCCACCCGTTCTCCCACGCCTCGATGCGAGCCGGGCCCGCAACGGAGAGATCGCCTTCGAGCGCTTGCAGTACGCCGAGCACGATCGCGTCTCGCGCTGGGCCTTCCAGCACTTCGTGCTCGAAGTCCGCCGTACGAATGATCTCGCGACACCGTGCCGGCACCGCGTCGGGGGCGACTCCGAGGATCGATGCGAAACCCTCGACGTCGAGGGTGCGCATCCCGCCTGCAGCCGCCGCCGCGCGCACGTCTACGCCCAGCGGTCGCGCGTTCTCTTCAACTTCCCGTTCCAGCCCGTGCACTGATCCTCTCCCCTCGCGCCCGCCGTCCCGCTTTCCGCGGCCGCTCCTCCAGCACGGGAGCGTCGCCCCGCGATCCGTAGTGAATGATGCGACTGCCCTCGTTCTCGAAAGCGAACGGCACGTGCAGGTACCCCTGCAGCGCACGCAACACCGCCTCGCGCCGACGCGGCGGCACGAAGAACACCATGAATCCCGAACCACCCGCGCCCAGCAACTTGCCTCCAAGCGCACCGTGCTTCATCGCCTTCTGGTACACGTCTTCGACCACCAGACTCGCCACGCGTGGGCTGAGCTGGCGCTTCAAGCTCCAGGCCTCGTGGAGGAGTGCCCCGAACGCGTCGATGTCGCCGTCCGACGCCAGGATTTGCACTCCCTCATCGACCATGGCGCGCATGCGGCGCACGATGGCTCGCCGCTCGGAGAGATTCGCGACCACGTCCGCCGCCACTTCCGACGCCAGCCGGCTGGTCCCCGTGTAGAACAGCAGGAGTCGCTCCTGCAGATCGGCAATGCGCGCCGGCGCCACGGTGACCGGGTCGACGATGATCTCGCCGCCTTGTTGAAACTCGATGCGATTCAAGCCGCCGTACGCTGCCGCCACTTGATCTTGCGACCCGACGCTGTCGCCCATCCGTTCCTGCTCGAGCTCGATCGCCTTGCGGGCCAGCTCCTGTTTGCCGATCATCTGACCGCGAAACGCCGTCAGCGCCTGGATCAGGCCGACAGCGAACGAGGAGCTCGAGCCCATACCGGCCCGCGCCGGCAAATCGCCCTGATGGTGGATCTCGAGCCCGACCGAATCGTCGAAGCCGAGGAATCGCATCCCCTCGCGCACCGTCGGGTGCAGAATCTCGGCCACGGTCGAAACGGTTTCGACGTGCGACCACACGACCCGATGCTTGGTCGTGAAGAACGGCGGCAAGTGCCGTACGGTCAGATAGCAGTACTTGTCGATCGTCGTCGACAGCACCGCCCCGCCCTCGGCGCGGTACCACGTCGGATAGTCACTGCCGCCGCCGAAGAACGACAGCCGATATGGCGCACGCGCAAGAATCATGCGGCCAACGTCAGTGGGTCGCGCAGTCGAGTGCGGTGATACTCGAGAAGATCTCGCAACGTCTGCTCGAGCGGAATCTCGGGACTCCAGCCCGTCGCGGCGCGGAACTTACTCGTATCAGGCACCTGCAAGGTGACGTCCGACGGCCGCACCAGGGCGCGATCCACCTCGTGCTCGATCGGACACGTCGCCATGCCCTTCAAGAGCTCGAGCATCTCGCCGACCGTCATCGTGCGGTCGCCCCCGACGTTGTACACCTCACCGGCGGGACACTTCTCCAGAAGCATCCAATACGCTCGCACCGCGTCACGCACGTCCGCGAAGGTGCGCACGCTGTCCAGGTTTCCGACCCGCAGCGGGGGCGCCATGGCGCCGCTCTCGATCTCGGCGATCTGCTTCGCGAACGCACTCTCGGCAAAGACATCGCCGCGCCGTGGGCCCGTGTGCGTAAACATCCGCGTCCGGACCGTCCGGATGCCGTACGAGAGAAAGTACTGGCGTGCCACCATGTCCTCGCCGACTTTCGAGACCGCGTAGGGACTCGCGGGACGGAACTCGTTGGTTTCCCGGATCGGCAGCTCACCTTCGACGACTTGCCCATACACCTCGGACGAGCTGCAGATGTGCACCTTCGGATCCTGCTTGGTGATCCGGATCGCATCGAGCAGGTTGGTCGTCCCGATTACGTTCGTGTGCATGGTATCGGCCGGAGCGACGAAGCTCGCCGACACATACGACTGGGCCGCCAGGTGAAAGATCCAGTCCGGGCGAACCTTCTCCAGAAGCCGGACGAGCGAGTGCAGATCGCGGAGTTCTCCCTCGTGCAGGACCACCTGCTCGCGACACTCCCGAATGTTCACGAGCGGGCTCCGCCAACGTACGAGTCCGTGCACTTCGACATCGGGATGCTCCCGCAGCACGTATTCGGCCAGGTGGCTTCCCACCATGCCGGTGATACCCGTGATCAGAATCCGCATCGGCTCCTCCTCAAAACGGTCCTTTGAAACGCTTGTAGACGTCCGCCATCGAGGCATCGTCGGGAAGCGGCACGTCGTGCGCCTCGCGACCCAGGACCAACGTCGCCAACTCATGCGTCAAGCGGCGCAGGTTGGGGTAGAATTCGTCCTCCAGCACCTTGGCGGTCGGGCACGGCGCGGGCGCCATGCCGAGGGTCACGACCGGCGCGGTCAGCGCCATCGGCATGCGTTCGCACACGAGGCGACAGATCTCCGCACAGACGCCGTAGGCCTTCCAGGAAGTGTCGGCAACCAACAATCGGCCGGTACGCTCCACGCTCTCCATGATGACGCGCGCATCAGGATGCGAGACGCAATTCAGATCGATGACTTCGATTTCGATGCCCGCATGCTGCGCGAGGTGCTCCGCCGCGCGCAGCGCCTCGAGCACCATGATCGAGGTCGCCACCACCGTCGCCGCGCCGCCCCGACGCACGACCCGGGCGCCGATCGGCGTGTCGCCCTCGACCGCGGCCTCGTGACCAACGCGGAAATTGACGTCGTACAGGAGGCGGTGCTCCAGACTGATGACGGGCCCGCGATGATGCTCGATGATCCACGGATAGGTTTGCAGGATGGCGTCGGAACTCGCGGGTGCGAGGACAAGCAAGCCGGGCACGTGGGCAAACATCGACTGCAAGCTCTGCGAGTGCTGCGCCCCCTGCCCCCAGCTGCGCCCGATGATCATGCGCACCAGCATCGGCACCTCGAACCGGCCACCGAACATGTACCGGTACTTGGCCGCCAGGTTGACGATCTGGTTCATGGCGAGCAGCGCGAAGTCCACCCGGATGTGCGTCTGAATCGGGTACAACCCGTTCAGGGCGGCCCCGACCGCGACGCCCGTCATGCCCTCCTCGGCAAGCGGCGTGTCCATGACCCGGTCCGCGCCGAACTCCTCCGCCAATCCGAGCGTCGACCCGAACGTGCCCTTGTGATCATCGACGCCCTGGCCGAGGATCACGACGTTCGGATCACGAGCCATCGCGTCGTGCATCGAGCGATGCAAGGCATCGCGATAGGTGCACACCGTCCCGAGGTCCTCGTGAAGCTTGTGCGCGACACCCATGTCAGGCCACGTCCGCCAGAAGCGCGTCGTTTCCCGGCCATGGACTGGTCTCGGCAAACGCGACGGCATCATCGATTTCGGCCGCGATCTCCGCGGTCCACCGATCGACCAGCGCGGCCTCGCAGCACAGCGGATCACGCCGCTTCCACTCCGCGGCCACCTCCGCCGAGCGATAGCCGGCCGCATAGTCCTCTCCAACCCCTACGTGCTCCATGTAGCGCTCCGTCTTGCACTCGATGAGTACGGGGCCCTGCCCCGCGCGTATCTTGCTGACGGCGTCGGCAACCACCGCTCGCACGGCCATGAAATCGTAGCCGTCCTCACAGACCGCCACGTCGATGCCATAGCCCCGGGCGTGCTCCGCGATGCCGAACGCCTGGCGCGCCTCGCGCGGGGAGTGCACCGCCAGCCCGTTGTTCTCACACAGCAGAATGACCGGTAGCCGGTGCAACGCGGCGAAGTTCAGGGACTCGTGATAGACCCCCTGCTCGGTCGCACCGTCCCCGAAGACTGCCAGGGCCACCTGGTCGAGTTGGCGATGTCGCGCCGCCAACGCCGAGCCTACCGCATGCGGAATCGTACTCGCCACGACCGCCGATGCGCCCATGAAACCCACGTCTGGCGCGGCGAGATGCATCGATCCGGCCTTGCCACCCCCGCAGCCGGTCGCCTTGCCATACAGTTCTGCGAACATGGCCCGCATGTCGCCGCCCTTGGCGAGATAGAAGGCATGTCCGCGGTAGGTGCCGAAGACGAGGTCCTGGGCCGCCAGGGCATCACACGCGCCAACGGCGACCGCCTCCTGCCCGATGGACAGATGAACCGGGCTCTGAATCTTGTCCGAGGGATACAGCGCGATGATCCGCTCTTCGACGAGTCGAATGCGAAGCGCCGCGTGGAACAACCGTTCGTAGGTATCTGCCACACTCATGAGGCCACTCCATCAGCTCGGAGCGAGCCATCGCTCCGGAAAGTCATTGCGCGAAGATCCTCGGCTGCGGTCGCATACGATCGCGGCGTGCCGATATCGAGGAATCCACCCCGGGCCGGAAACGCGTCGAGACCGTCCGGGATCCACCCGGGCAGCACCTCCGACTCCAACGAGACCGCACGACCAGTATCGATAGCCATGAGTCGCTCCCGCCCGACGACGTAGATCCCGGCATTGATCCAACCCGGGTGCGCTTCACCCGTCTTCTCGCGAAACGCGCGCACCCGCTGCGCCCCATCCAGTTCGACGCGTCCGAAGCGAGCAGTGTCGGGCACCTCGGTCACGACCATGGTCGCCGCCGGTGCGCGCTCTTGATGACGCGCCCACAGGGCCTCGAGCTCGACCTCGCAACAGGAGTCGCCGTTCAGCACCAGCAAGGGGTCCGCATCGAAGCGTTCCGCTGCCAATCGCAGCGCGCCGCCCGTCCCTGCGACTGTGTCCTCATGCGAGTACGCGATCGCGAGCGCACCGTAGCAATCGCCCATGAGCGCCCGCACCTCTTCGCCCCGATAGCCAGTACACAAGACCACGCGCGCAAAGTTCGCCGCCTCGAGTCGATCGAGAAGATGCGTGAGGAACGGACGCCCCGCGACTTCGGCCAGAACTTTGGCCCGATCCTGGACAACGGGAGCCAATCGAGTTCCACGACCGCCCACCAGGACGAGGGCAGTTCCACATCGCGCACGTCGAGCCATGACGAAGTCACTCTATGCAAGCCCGTGCCACTCATGGCGGCAGAGCCCTCACGAGTCGCAAGTAGCGAGAAACATGCGCAGGGGCGGCCAATCGACCCGGCAAGGTTTCCCCGGCGAAGTCGGAAGATTCGTCCCCCGGTCAAAGCCCTGACAGCCTGCCCCTCGACCGTCAGGCGCGGAGCCCACCCCGGACAGCGCCTACCGAGCGCCACCCCCGTGGCAGCCCCACCGAGCCCCCGTGGGGGGTGGCAAATTCGTAACGCGCCTCTGCCTTGCGATCTCTCGCCGCATCCGCCGCAATTGCGCGAAAAATAGCACGAAAAGCGACTTTCGAAATCGAAAACCTAGTTGCGCGTGAACTCTCATGACACATATAAAATCATCCCATGGTGCCGTTCCTCCTGGGTCACTCCCTCCGTATCTGGACCTTCGCCCTGCTGGCCCTGCTGCTCCTGCAGCCGAGTCAGAGCTGGGCGGTCCTTCTCGCCTGCGATCAGCCGGGAAACCCCGATTTCGGGATCACCCCGGAGATGGCGAACGCCAACCTCCTCTGTTTCGGCGATCCCTGCGTCATCGAGGACGACTTCGAGGCTACGGGGGGATGTCTCGCTGATTTCGGCACGCGCGAACTGAGCATCAAAGGCAACGTCGACGTCGGCTTCGGCACGATCCGTTTCACCGCCGGCACGATCGAGGTGCTGACCAGCGGGCGCCTCCTCGCCCGCTCGGCCACCGGCGCTCAGCGCGGAGGCAGGATCGAGCTCGTCGCCCTGAACGACATCACTGTTGCGGGAACCCTCGACATCTCGGGCGACTCCGCCGGCACCATCAAGCTCGAAGCCGGCGGCCGCGCCGAGGTGGAGTCGAGCGCCAGCATCAAGGCGCTCGGCAACGATGACGACACACCCAATAGCGCCTCTGGAGGCACCGTCGACATCCGTGCCGGCGAGGATATCATCGTCGACGCGGACATCGTTGCACGCGGTGGCCCTGAGGGGAGCGGTGGCGACGTCACCCTCCGAGCCGGCATCGACGTCTTCAGCCTGAAGGCCATCGATGTCACCGGCGGCGAGAGCGACGGTGGCGACGTGGACATGTTCGCCGGCGACAACATCACGATCGCCCGAAGGATCGACGCCAGTAGCTTCGCCAACGGCGGCTGTGGTGGTGCCATCTCCGCCCGCGCCGGGCTCGACACCCTGGGCGGCGTGCGCCCGGGCGGCGACCTGGTTGCCGACGGGCTCATCCTCAGCGACGGCAGCAACGACGGCGGCGGCGAGGATGCCTTCGGCTGCGACGGTGGCGACATCGCGTTCCAGGCGCTCGGCCACGTCGACATCCGCGCATCCGTCCGAGCGACCGGGGCTGCCCCGGATGGTTTCGGCGGCACGCTCTCGCTCGACAGCTTCGATCCACTGCCCAACCTGATCACCGAGTTCGACGGCGATGTCATTGTGAGTGGACCGGTCGAGCTCCGGGGACGAGGGCTCGATGGCGACGGCGGCGATATCGACATCACCAGCGGACGGGACCTCGACATGTCGGGCAGCTCACTCGATCTCAGTGGCGGCGCCGATGGCGGCGGCTTCACGGCGCGCGCCGGACGATCCATCAACCTCAATTCCCCGCTCGACGCCAGCGGGCGGACTGGCGAGGGCGGCGGCGGTTCCATCGATCTTCGCGCCAGCGAAGCGGAACGCGGCACCCTCATCATCAACAGAGCCATCAAGGCGACGGCAGGCACGGGCTCGCGCGGCGACTTCCTTGCGGCCTCGTGTGAGCTCGAGATGACCTCGAGCTCCTCCATTGACATGCGGAGCGAACTCGCCACCGGGGGTGGCACGCTCGATCTGTTCGCCAACAAGGGGCTGACGTTCGCCAACGGCTCTCGAGGCTTCGCCGGGCCGGCCGGAAGAATCGCCTTCAAATACCCAGCGGGCACGCTGACCGACGACGGCGCCGCCTTCGACCTCCTCCCGATACACACCGTGACCGACAGCTCGTTCTTCTTTCCGGTGTGTTCGGTCTGTGGCGACGGCATCCTCGAAGGCGGCGAGTTCTGCGATGACGGCGGCGCCGGCTGCTGCAACGAATCCTGCTCCTTCGATACCTGCGCCACGCCGACGCCGACACCGACCCAGACGCCGACGCCGACGCTCACCCCGACGCCGACCGCCACCAGCACGCCGACCGTGACCGTCACGGCGACGCTGACGCCGATCGTCACCGCCAGCGCAACCCCCACGGCGACGACCACCCCAACCGTGACCGCGACGCCCACGGCCACCGCGACCGCCACTGCCACCGGCACCGCCACACCCACGGCCACCGCAACCGGAACGACCCCGACCGCGACCGCGGCGACGCCGACCCCGACGGTCACCCCGACGGCTACGCCAACCACGACGGCCACCGCGACGCCCACGAGCACCCCGACCGTTACCGCCACCGGCACCGTCACTCCCACCGCCACGATCACGACGACGCCGACGGCCACGCAAACTGCCACCGCAACGCCAACCAACACACCGACCCCGACGGCGACGGCCACCACGATCCTGCCCCTCCTCGAGGACAGCAAGTCCGTGGTGCGCTGCGAACGCGCGATCGGCAAGGTATCGACCAAGCTCTTCCTGATCGAGCTCGAAGCCATCGAGAAGTGCGGCAGCAGCGCATTCAAGTGCGTCCACACGCGCACGGAGGGCGCCGACCGTACCAAGTGCCTCGCCAGCGCGGCCACCAAATGCCAGCGGAAGCTCGCCCGGATCGGGCAGGCCAGAGTCGACGTCACGGAAGCGTTCGGTGAGGAGTGCGGCGGCAGTCCGGCGCTGGTCCCCCTGCCGTTCATGCGATCGTCAGAGGTCATCGGCTTCGAGGCGATCGAGCCCGAGTGCCTGAGCGAAATCGGGGTTTCCCTGACGTCGCTCCCGGCAATCACGGCCTGCGTCCGCTTCGCCGGAAGCTGTCGCATCGAGACGGTCGCCGCGATGAGCATTCCCCACATCGGCGATCTCTTCGACCAATTCGACAATGTCTCGTCGAGCGGCAACTGCCTGCCCGAGGCCGATGGCAGTCTGACCAGCCTCGTCGATACGGATCTCGAACGCCCCATCCAGAAGTGCCAGAAGGCGATCGCCGCTGGCAGCCGTCGTCTGATGAAGAAACAGATCACCGTCAGCCGAAAGTGCGCGGACACGTTGTTCCGCTGTCGGCTCGGCGGCAATGACGCCGCGAAGTGCCAGAAGATCGGCGACCGTTGCGCGGTGCGCCTGGCCAAATTCGCAGACCCCGTGCGTGGCGAGGTGGCAAAACTCGAGGCCAGCATCGTCAAGTCGTGCGGTGACTTGCCCGCCAGCGCCCTCCTCTCCGACGCCGGTCTCGGCTACGACGATGTCGCAGATCGCTGCGCCGCCCTCGGAACCGGACCGCTCAGCGATATCTCCGAACTCGCGCAATGCGTGTCGCGGTCCTACCTCTGCGCCACCAACTCGCTGACGCGCCTGGCGCTTCCGATGATCGACATGGAGCTGCAACGCGTCGGCACTGATCTTGGCGATGAGAGCTTCTGTTCGAACGCCCTGCCGCTCGCGACTCCCACCGCCGTCGTCACGCCAACGCCCACGCAAACGTCGGCCGCCACCGTCACGCCGACGGCAACCGCGACCACCACTCCGATTGCCACCGTAACGGCCACCATCACGGCGGCTGCCCCGACCGCAACGACCACTGCGACCACCACCGCTACGCCGACCACGACACCCACGCAGACACCCGACCCCGACCCGACGACGACGCCGGTCGTCCAACCGACCGTGACCGCCACCACTGTCGCCACCAGCACCGTGACCCCGGTCGCCACGAACACCCCGCTCCCGACCGTCACGCCGACGCCCGTCGCGACCACTACCCCGACGGCCACGCCGACCACCACGCCGACCACCACTCCGACGGCCACGATGACCACGACGCCGAGCCCTGATCCCGGCGCGACGCAGACCGTCACTCCGACTCCGACGACGACCGCGACGCCGACCGTAACCCCAACCGTGACACCGACCGGGACGTCGACACCGACAGCAACGCAGACATCGACGCCGACGCCCACGTCGACACCCACGACGACCGCGACGACCACGCCGAGTTCGACCCCGACGGCCACGACGACGCCGAGCGCAACACCCACGACGACGTCAACGACCACGCCAAGCCCGACGGCCACCGCGACAGCAAGCGTGACCCCGAGCACGACACCCACGCCGGCACTGACAGCAACGCCCACGCCCATGGCGACGCAGACACCGGGAGTCACCTGCGGCGACGGGGTCCTGGATCTCGGCGAGCAATGCGACGACGGCAATCTCGACGATGGCGACGGTTGCAACAGCCTCTGCGAGTTCGAGCTCCTGATTCCTGGCGGCGGGGGCTCCAAGTCCGACTGCATCACCGAGCTCGCCGTCATCAACCCGAACAACGATCCCGCGTTCGGGAGCGATGGACTTCCGAGCAAGAACCAGCGATGCGTCGATGGCGATCCCAGCTGCGATGCCGACGGCATCGTCAACGATCAATGCACGTTCCAGGTGGCGGTCTGCCTCCTCGTCAACGACGTGGACCTGCCCGACTGCATCCTGGAGCTCCCTGTGTACGAGGCCATCGAGCGTTTCGTCCTGCTGACGCCCCGGCCCACGGCATCGAACGATATGGACGTGACGAATGCGCTGGCTCTGCTCGCGGAATTCGAGGCGTACACGGGGGTCGCACCGACCGGAGCGAGCGACAATACGTTCGAGCTCGTCACCCCGATCAGTCCGCTCCATCCGGACAACTGTACGGGCGCGGCGGAAGTCGTACTCGCGCTCGACGGCAAGAGCACGCACTCCGAGGAAATCCGGATCCGCGCCTACTCTCTCACCCTGGAGGGTGATTCGGTCGGCACCCGCGACACGGACTCGATCGATCTGATCTGCGATAGCCCTTTCTGAGCCGGGGGAGTCCCGGGACAACACCCGGGAGCGGGCGCGCCGGCGGCGCACCGCGGCGCTGGCTGGTCCGCACCGAACCGGCTACAGACCAAGCGTGAGCCTCGAAGACGCGATCCGACAGGAAGCCGCCGCCCTCGGCTTCAGCGCGTGCGGGTTCGCCGCCGCGGAACCCCTCACACGCGGCGCGTTTCTCGAAGGCTGGTTGGATGCTGGCTTCGCCGGCCAGATGCACTATCTGGCCCGCCGCCCAGCCCGGCGTCTGACGGTCGCCGGAATTCTCCCGGATGCCCGTACGGTGATCAGCCTGGCCGTTCCCTACGCCCCGCCTCCGCTGCCCGCCATCGATTGCGATGCAGAGCTCCGTGGGCGCATCGCGGCATACGCGGCCGGCCCGGACTACCACGACACGATTGCCGCCCGACTCGAGCAGCTCACCGCCTTCATCACCGCCCGCTCGCCGGGAAGTCGCTGCCGCCCGTACGTCGATACCGGCGCCGTCCTCGAGCGTGAGTGGGCCGTGCGCGGAGGCCTCGGCTGGTTCGGCAAGAATACGATGCTGCTGAGCACCCGTGCCGGATCCTGGTTCTTCCTCGCCGAGCTCGTCACGACCGTCGCGCTCGCATCCGACGAGACGACCGACGCGCACTGCGGCCGCTGCACGAGCTGTCTGGACGCGTGCCCGACAGGCGCGCTCGGCGACGGCCTCGTGATGGACGCGCCCAAGTGCATCTCGTATCTGACGATCGAGCATCGCGGCGCCATGCCGCCGGCGCTTCGCCCCCATCTCGGCGCCTGGATCTTCGGATGTGACGTCTGCCAGAGCGTGTGCCCATGGAACGAGTCCGAGCGCCCGCCGGTGGAGGCGCAGGCCGACGGGACACCCCTCAGCTCGCAGGCCAAGGCCTGGGTCGCCCCGTCCACACGCGCGCCCTCCTCAGACGTCGAGTGGCTCTATCCCCGACTCACCGACCTCGTCGGCCTCGACGCGTCCGGCTTCCGGGCCCGCTACGGCCGCACGGCACTCGCGCGCACCAAGCGCCGTGGCCTCCTCCGGAACGTCGCCGTTGCTCTCGGGAATGCGACGAATCCTGACGCGGTCGAACCCCTGAAGAAGGCCCTGGGCGACGCCGAGCCGCTCGTACGCGGGCATGCGGCGTGGGCGCTCGGCGCACATCACGCGCGCGGCCATCCACGGGCGGCCGACGTCCTGCTCCGCCATCGCAGCCAGGAAACCGACCCGACCGTCCACGCCGAGATCACCGCCGCGGTCAGCTGACCAGAGGTATCGACGGCACATCGTCGCCGATGCCGAGCACCACGAGCAACTGCGTGCGCACCCGCCCAGCCGTCGCATCCGCACCATCGTCACCCACACGGATGCGCCCCCCGGCCGTCATGTCGTGACCACCAGCGGAATCGGTGCCGAGAACACGCTGGAGGATGTCTCCAGCGTTCACCTCGCGCTCGGTCGTGCGCAGGGACACCTGCAGGAACTCTCCAAAGGTCCCGATGGCACACGCCCACTCGACGTCGTCGAGCCGCAAGAGAAAGTCGGCTACCTCGGCAACCATGTCCGGATACTGCACTTCGGGCAAGGTCGAGACGACCGCGCGCCCGTGCACCGTGGCACGCTCGATCGCATCGTGAAACGCGCGGAAATAGACGCGCGGCACACGTGCGTTCTCGATCTTGGCGAGTCGGCGCTTGTTGGCGAACGGATACAGGAACTGCGCCGCGGCGATGTCCGCCGGGGTCGACTCGCGCCCGAGATCCTGGGTCTCGGCCGCAATGCCATAGAAGAGTGCCGTGGCAATCTTGCTCTCCGCCTCGAGACGCGATTCCTGCAGGTACTCGGTCAGGATCGTCGACGTGGCGCCGTAATGCTCACGCATGTCGAGAAACGGAACGCCCACGTATTCCGCATACGCGGGATGGTGGTCGATGACGACGGTCGGCACACGATCGACCGGAAGCGAGTTGTTGCTCCGTCCGGGTTGGGTATCCACCAGCGCCACGTGCACGTCACCGCGAAGATCGATCTCCCCCACCGGCTGGAGATCGATGTTCAGGTACTTGAGCATCGCCCGGTTCTCGGCACGTCCGACGATGCCACCCCGCGCGATGACCGCGTCCTTGTCGAGAAACTCCCGCACGAGGTAACGCAAGGTCGCGGCGCACGCCAGCGCGTCCGGATCAGGATTGTCGTGGGGAAGGATGACCAGCGGCACCGGACCCTCGAGCACCCGGAGCAATCCCGCCACCCGGCTCTTGGGGTCTATGGATGCCATACCTGCGAGGCCGCATTATAGGATTGGCCCCCTGGTTGTCCAACCTTGATTCCGCTTCCCGTAGAGCCCGTGACCGCGGTATGCTACCGGAAAGACTACGTATCCTGACCATGCCGAATACCCGAGAACAGTTCACAGCCCTTGTCGCCGCGGGGAGTCGGTGCGATCTCGACCACGCCGCGCTCGAGATCGCGCGGATCGCCTACCCGGACCTCGACCCACGACCCTACCTGGCGCGGATCGAAGCCTACGCCGATACCCTGCGGACACGCATCGGGCAGACGCTGCCACCCCATCAAGCCACGCTCGAGGTCGCCCGGTATCTTTTCGAGGAACTGGAGTTTCGTGGCAACAGCGACGACTACTACGACCCTCGCAATAGCTTCCTGAACGACGTCCTCGATCGGCGCACTGGTATCCCGATCGCGCTCAGCGTGCTCCTGCTCAGCGTCACGGCCCGACTCGGCCTGCCCGCTCATGGGGTCGGCTTCCCTGGGCATTTCCTCGTGCGCGTCGACGCGCCGAACGGGCCGCTCATCCTCGACCCGTTCTCGGGCGGGCGCACGCTCCGCCGGGACGAGCTGCTCGCGCGCCTCCGCGCCTTCTCCGAAGCCGGCGGCGGGCAACCTGGCAGCGATCTCCAGCGCGTCCTGCCCCAAGCCCTGCAGCCAACGGGGACCCTCGAGATTCTCGGTCGTATGCTCGGGAATCTTCTGAGCATCTACCTGGAGCGGGAGGACAATGAGGCGGCGTTGATGGCAGTCGATCTGCTCCTGATCGTAGCGCCCGACGCGCCCGAACCCACCCGCCTGCGTGGCCTCCTTTACGAGCGCCTCGAATGCTACGCCTCCGCCCTCGGCGATCTGCGTCGCTATCTTACGCTCGCCCCGAGCGGCCCGCTCGCCGCCGAGGTCCGCACCCGCATCCTCGAGTTGGAAGAACACGGCGCGCTCCACTGATTGCGCACGCCGCCGCTCGTATGACTGAGATCGCAGGTTGCCGTGGCTGCGCCATCTGCTAGCGTGGCGCTACCGCCATGACGACGACTGCACTGCCGCAACAACTCTTCTCGGATCGCTACGGGGTCTCCGAACGCGCGCTCGAACAGGCCCTCGGCTCCGCCCTCGCACGGCGCGCCGACTACGGCGATCTGTACTTCGAGCACGCAACCCTCGAGGCCCTGTCCCTCGAAGACGGGGTCGTGAAGCATACCAGCAAGAACACCTCGCAAGGGGTCGGCGTTCGAGTGCTTGCCGGTGACAAGACCGGATACGCGTACAGCGATGAGGTCACCGTCGGCGCACTCGAACAAGCCGCACGCACGGCCGGCCACATTGCTGCTGCCTCCTCGGAAGATCGCAGCGTCAACGTAACCCCGGCGGTCCGTGGCCACGATCTCTACGCGCTCTCCGCACCGCCCATCCAGGCGCCATTGCGCGACAAGATCGCACTGCTCGAAGCGATCGACCGCGAGGCGCGCGCCCTCGACCCGCGCGTCAAAAGCGTCCTTGCCTCGATTGTCGTCGAACAGAAGCTGGTGATGATCGCGACTTCTGATGGTGGATTGACGAGCGACGTCCAACCGTTGGCGCGCGTGCAGGTCACCTGCATCGCCGAGGACGCCAATGGACGGCAGCGCGGCACCTTTGGCGGTGGTGGCCGCCACCCGTTCCAATTCTTCCTCGATGGCGACACCCATCTCCGCTACGCCCGCGAGGCCGCACGCGAAGCCCTGACCAATCTCGATGCGGTCGAGGCCCCGGCCGGCGAGATGACCGTCGTGCTCGGGCCCGGGTGGCCGGGCATCCTGCTCCACGAGGCGATCGGTCACGGCCTCGAGGGCGACTTCAATCGCAAGGGCACATCGGCCTTCTCCAACCTGCTCGGCAAGCGCGTCGCCTCGGAGCTGTGCACGGTCATCGACGACGGCACGATCCCCAACCGCCGCGGCTCGCTCAATGTCGATGACGAGGGCACCCCGACCGAGCGCACCGTACTGATCGAGCGCGGCATTCTCCGCGGCTACCTCCAGGACCGCCTGAACGCCAAGCTCATGGGCATGCCGCCCACGGGAAATGGCCGGCGCGAAAGCTATGCCCATGCACCGATGCCCCGCATGACCAATACGTTCATGCTGGCAGGCGACTCCGATCCCGAGGACATCATCCGTTCCGTCGACCGCGGACTGTACGCGGTCTCCTTCGGTGGCGGCCAGGTCGACATCACCAATGGGAAGTTCGTGTTCTCGGCGAGCGAGGCCTACCTGATCGAGAACGGAAAGCGCACCCGCCCCGTCAAAGGCGCCACCCTCATCGGCAACGGCCCCGATGTCCTCACGCGCATCGGCATGGTGGGACACGACCAGAAGCTCGACGAGGGCATCGGGACCTGCGGCAAAGACGGCCAGTCGGTCCCGGTTGGCGTCGGCCTACCCACAATCCGGATCGACGGCCTCGTCGTCGGCGGCACGCAAGCGTAGGCATGAGTACGACTGCATCGCGCGCCGAAGAGCTGCGCTCCGTGCTGCAAGAGACGCTCGACCACGCGAGCGCCGCGGGGGCCACGGCCGCCGATGTCGTCGCCGCGGAAAGCCTGGCCCTCTCGGCCTCAGTACGCCTGGGCGAGGTCGAGAAACTGACCGATGCCCGCGAGAAGCGCCTCGGCTTGCGCGTCTTTGTCGGCGGGCGATCGGCCATTGCCGGGACGTCGGACCTCTCGAAGCGCAGTCTCCGACGCTTCGCCGTCGAAACCGTCGAGCTGGCGCGCGTCACCGCCGCCGACGCGCTGAACGGCCTGCCCGAGCGCACTGCGCTGGCGACGGAGGCACCGGATCTCGATCTCTACGACACCGGAGCCACGATCGTTGCACCCGACGACGCTCTTCAGGACGCACGCACCGCCGAGGCCGCAGCCCTCGAGACGGACAGCCGCCTCAGCAACTCGGAGGGCGCCGAATTCTCGCAACACGCCTCGACGATCGCGTACGCTTCGACCCACGGGTTCGATGGCGGCTACCGGCGTTCGAGCTTCCATCTTGGGGTCCAGCCCGTCGCCACCGCCGACGGTGCGATGCAACGCGACTATTGGTACGCCCGCGCCCGCCACCGCACCGATCTCGAGGACGCGAGATCCATCGGCCAGCGTGCTGCCGCCCGTACCCTGCGCAGACTCGGTGCCCGCAAGGTCAAGACACAGGAAGCCCCGGTCATCTTCGAGCCGGAAGTCGCGGCGTCGCTCCTCGGACACCTGGCCGCTGCCGTCACGGGACAGAATCTGTATCGGGGGACCTCGTTCCTGCTCGGCCGGCTGGGCGAGACCATCGCCGCGCCCGCGGTCACGGTCATCGATGACGGGCGACTGGTCCGGGGCCATGGCTCGCGCCCCTTCGACGCCGAGGGACTGCCCACGCGTCGCAACGTAGTCGTCGAGAACGGACAGCTCCGGAGCTACCTGCTCGACACCTACGCCGCGCGTCGTCTCGAGCTGCAGCCTACGGGCAACGCCGCACGCGCGGTCGACGGGGGACCGTCGTCAGCGCCCACGAATCTCTATCTCGAGGCCGGGCAGCACTCGCCCGACGAGATCATTGGTTCGGTCGATCGAGGTCTGCTGGTGACCGAGCTCATCGGCTTCGGTGTGAACCAGGTCACGGGCGACTACTCCCGAGGCGCGGCCGGCCTATGGATCGAGCACGGCGAGGTCACCCATGCCGTGGAAGAGATCACGATCGCAGGCAACCTGCTGGACATGTTCCGCGACATCGAGATGATCGGCAGCGACCTCACCTTTCGCGGCAGCATCGCAGCCCCGACCGTCAAGATCGGGCGCATGACGATCGCCGGCAGCTAGCCGCACTTGACGATCGCCGGCAGCTAGCCGCACTTTGAGCATCGCCGGCAGCTAGCCGCACTTCGACGATCGCTGACGGCTAGCCGCACTTCGACGATCGCTGACGGCTAGCCGCGCATCTCGCAGGCGGCTAGCGGCGCTGATCGCTAGCGGAGGGCGTCGAGGCCGACGAGATCGTGAACGCTGGCACGCTGGTTCAGCCGCTGGATCCAGCTCGCGAGGTTCTTCCAATCGGCGTCGAGCTCGATGCCGAGCGCCGGCAGGACGACCACGCGTGGAGCGAATGCGACGTCCGCCAAGGAAAAATTCCCGACCAGCCAGGACCGTCCGGAGAGAGAACCGTCGAGCACTGCGAGCATCCGGCCCACCTGCTCCCGTGCGGCGGCTACCAGCTCGGAGTTCTGCTCGCCCTCTGGCTTTCGGGTCTCTCCGAGGATGGCATCGGTGACGCGAATGAAGGCGTTGTCCGCGTAGTCTTCGAGCGCACGGACGCGTGCCCGGGCGGCCGAATCCGAGGGCATGAGCTCCGGATGCGGGTACTCATCTTCGAGGTATTCGTTGATGATCGTCGAGTCGTAGACGATGACCTCGTCATCGATCAGTGCCGGGACGGTGCCGAAAGGGTTGAGCTTCAGGAAATCTGGGCTCTTCTGCTCACCGGCCTGGAGATCGACCGGAACACTCTCAAAGCTGAGATCTTTTTCGGCGAGGACGATGCGCGTCTTCTGGCAGAACGGACTCTCAGCGTAATCGTACAACTTCAGCATCAATCAACCCTTCCCCAACAGTGTTCTAGATTTCCGACCCCGGAAGAGGCGCACCTTATGGCAATCATCCCGATCGCGAAAGGCCACGACGCGCATTTTTTCGTGCCGCGACCACGCCCCCGGCGAGGCGACATTCACTGGACGTGCTGCCAGGCGTGATAGGAACTACGGACGAGCGGGCCGGCCTCCACGTGCCGAAAGCCGAAATCGCGGGCCAATGCCCCGATTTCGGCGAACTCGTCCGGATGGAGATACCGGGCGACCGCCAGCTGGGAGGGGCTCGGACGGAGATACTGCCCGAGGGTCAGAATGTCGCACTCGTGCGCACGAAGATCCTCGAACACCCGAAGAAGCTCGGCCCGCCGCTCGCCGAGACCGAGCATCAGGCCGCTCTTGGTCGGAAGATCCGGCCGCAGGCGCTTGGCCATGCGTAGCAACGCCAGCGAGCGCTCGTAGCGGGCCCCCGGCCGCGCCTCCCTGTACAAACGGGGCACGGTCTCGGTGTTGTGATTCAGGACCGCGATGGGCGCCGCCACGACGGTCGCCACCGCGACCTCATCTCCTTGAAAGTCCGGGACGAGCACCTCCACGCGGCATTCCGGCTGCCGCGCCACAATGGCACACGCCGTCTCAGCAAAATGCGCCGCCCCGCCATCCACGAGATCGTCGCGATTGACCGAGGTAACCACCACGTGGCGCAGGCCGAGTTCTGCTGCCGCCTCGCCGACCCGGCGCGGCTCGTCGGCGTCGACGGTCGCTGGGCGGCCATGCTGGACGGCGCAGAAGGCGCAGTTGCGCGTGCATGTGTCCCCGAGCAGCATGAACGTCGCCGTACCGTGCGCCCAGCACTCACCGACGTTGGGGCACTGCGCCTCCTCGCACACCGTATGGAGATCGAGCCTCTGAACGACCGTCCGGGTCTCGGCGACGGCCGCGCCAGTCGGGGCGCGCACACGAATCCACTCTGGATGGCGCCGCGGTCTCACACGTCCACCGCGTAGCCGAAGGTTGCCCGAAACTCCTCCTCGACCACCCGGGCCACCTCGGAAAGCGCAGGACATCCACCCGTGGCCTGCTCGAGCGAGGTCACCCCGGTCCCCTGCAGACCGCAGGGCACGATCGCAGCAAATGCGCGGCGCATGTCGGCAACATTCAACGCGAATCCGTGCAGCGTCACCCAACGCCGCAGCCCGACGCCAATCGCGGCCAGCTTGTCCTCGCCACACCACACGCCGGTCATGCCGACGCGCCGCTCCGTCCGCACTCCGTAGCGCATCCCGACTCCCATGAGCATCGATTCGAGGTCCCGGAGATAGCGATGGACATCCCGCCCGCGCCGGGAGAGGTCGAGGATCGGATAGCCGACGAGCTGCCCCGGTCCGTGACAGGTGACGTCGCCTCCACGGCTCACGCGTACGACCGGCGCGTCGGCGTGGAGCACGTGGCGCGGGTCGGCGCGCCGCCCGAGCGTAATCACTGGCTCGTGCTCCACGAGCACCAGGCAATCCCGCTGTCCGGCCGCCACCTCGGCCTGCAGGTCGCGCTGGAACGCCAGCGTGGCCTCATAGCGTTCGCGCCCGCGCCAGAGCACCCGCAGGTCGTCCGCAGGAAGCAACGCCGCGCTACCGGCCATCCACCACCAGCACGATCGGCTGCTCGAGCAGACCCGTGAGCTCTTCGAGAAAGCGGCTCGCCATGGCGCCATCGACGATCCGGTGATCGCACGACAACGTCACCCGCATGGTTCTGGCAACGGCCAGCTGCCCTTCTCGCACCACGGCGCGCTCCTTGATGGCACCGACGGCGAGAATGGCGGCTTGCGGCGGGTTGATCACCGCGGTGAAGTCGTCGATCGCGAACATGCCGAGGTTGCTGACCGTGAAGGTCCCCCCGGTCAGATCCTCGCGCGCAAAGCGCCCCTGCGTCGCCTGCTCGCCGAGGCGGCGCGCTTCAACGGCCAGCTCGGCCAGGGAGCGCTCGTCGGCACGGCGCAGCACCGGCACGATCAGCCCGTCGTCGACAGCCACCGCCATCCCGAGATTGACGTCGGCGTGGATGACGAGCGCGTCGTCTTCAAATGAGCTGTTCACGCGGGGATGACGTCGAAGCGCGAGCGCACAGGCTCGCAGAATCATGTGCGTGTACGTGGGCGGCGTGGCGTACACCTCGCTCGCAGCCAGCGCCGCTTTCAGGCGCACCGCCTCGGTCATGTCGATCTCGGTGGTAACCGAAAAATGCGGGATGTCCCGAAACGACTCGGTCATACGACGCGCGATGGACCGTCGCATGCGCGAAAGCTCGTGTCGCTCGGTGGGCGCATCAGACGTGGCGATCGACGGCCGCGCGGGGGCACGTGGCGGAGACGCGGGGGCACGTGGCGGAGACGCGGGGGCACGTGGCGGAGGCCCTGGGGCACGTGCGGCGGCCACTGGCTCCGCACTGGTCGACGATGCCAGCAACGTGAGCACGTCTTCCTTCACGATCCGCCCACCAGGTCCGCTCCCACGAATATCAGCAAGTGGAATGCCATGTTCTTCGGCAATCTGGCGCGCGGCCGGAGATGACTTGATCGGTCCCGGCTGGCGCGCCGGCGATGACGACGGCGCTTCGGGGGCGGTGGGACTGGCGCTCGCGCTCGGTGCATCCACCGGGTCGATACCGGCGCTGTCGCCGTCGAGACGTGCCAGGACGGCGCCCACGGCCGCACTCTCGCCCACCGCGACCTCGATCGACGCAAGCGTCCCGGAGGCCGCGGCCTCGAGCTCCATGTCCGCCTTGTCCGTCTCGACTTCGGCGAGGACCTCGCCTGCGGTCACCTGATCGCCCGCCTGCTTCAGCCAGCGCAGGATGGTCCCCTCCTCCATCGTGTCGCTCAACCGGGGCATGAGGATCTCTACCGACATAGCCGAAGTATACGGACCTCTCCGGGCCCGCGAAACCGTGCGCCCGAGACGCCCTATTGGCCCGCGGTTACAGGCCGGCCTGGCGCACATGGCGCGAACGAACGCCGATGCAGCGGGCTCGGCCCATGCGCGGCCAACGCCGTCAGGTGTTCGGGGGTGGCGTAACCGACGTGGCGCCGGAATCCGTACTCTGGGTAGCGGGCATCGCACGCTCGCATGATCGCGTCGCGGTGCTCTTTGGCGACGATCGACGCGGCCGCCACCGAGTAGACAAAGCTGTCCCCGCGAACGAACGCGGTCTGCGGCATCGGCATCTCGGGAATCGTCCGCGCGTCGACCAGGAGATACTCCGGTCGCGCGGGGAGATCGGCAACGGCCAACCGCATGGCCTGCAACCCCGCCCAGTAGATGTTCAGACGATCGATCTCCGGAGCGTCCACAACGCCGATCCCGATCCCGAGCGCACTCGTACGAATCGCCTCTGCCGCGCGCGCCCGCGCCGGAGCGCTCAGGCGTTTGGAATCAGTGAGTCCAGGGGGCAGCGCCCGCTCCCCGAATACGACGGCGGCTGCAACGACTGGTCCGGCCAGTGGGCCCATGCCGACTTCGTCGAGGCCCGCCACCCGCGCCAGACCCGCCCCCCACAGAAACCGTTCGACGTACGGCTCCGCGAAGGTCATTCCACGCGCCCGGCGCCGCCCTCGACCCGCCCTGCTCCGTACCTCCGTCAACCGACGGTTCGCTCCCACAGCCACACCAGCGAGAGTACAAGCGTTGCCAGCGAAACTGCAACGACGATGGCCCGACGATACCGCACCCGCTGCACGATCAGAATGATCGGATACGCGAGGAGGACGATTGCGATCTGCCCGAGCTCGACCCCGACGTTGAACGACAGGAGTGCCACCACGAGCGCATCGGTCGACAAGTGCAGATCACGCAAGATCGACGCGAAGCCGAACCCGTGCACCAGCCCAAAGACGAACGTCAGTCGCCACCGGCCGTGCTGCCGGTCGAAGAGCAGATTCTCCGCTGCCACCCAGGCAATCGAGGCTGCGATCGCCGCCTCGACGGGCCGACTCGGCAGCACCACGATATCGAGCGACGCCAACCCGAGCGTGATGCTGTGCGCCACCGTGAACGACGTCACGATGCCGACGAGCGCCCGCACCCCGCCCCCGACGATCAGGAGCGCCAGCAAGAACAGGATGTGATCGTAGCCGGTGGCGATATGCTCGATGCCGAGGAGTACAAATCGCTGCAGGACATCCCAGCGACCCGGCGCGTTCCCGACGACCACCTCGATGTGATCGCGGGTGAACAGGTACTCCTCGACCCCTCCGGGAAACCGCACCTTGGTGAGGTTGTAGCCGCGCCCATTGCTGAGCTGCATCAGGCGGTTCACGAGTCGGATTGGCCGACTGCCGTCGCAGGCTCCCCGCAGCCGGAACACCACCGCGCGTCTCGGATCGATCGAGAAGTCGGTGAGAGTCAGCGGACAGGGCTCGCCTCCGGACTCGACCACCAGGCCGCGGGCGAAGCGCTGCTTCAACACGGGATAGTAGTCGAGAATCTCCTCGCTGGTGAGCGTCCCGTCGTCATCGGTATCCGCGACGGTCAGGTCGTGTACCGAGACGGCCAGGTCGTAGCGGATCCGCGTGGCCTCCACGACGATGTCCGCCGAGCTGATGCCCTGCGGATGCGCCCACGCCGATGTCACTCCACCAAGGACCGCCGTGACAACCAGGCCCCACAGAAGTGCGTGGCACGACCGCCTCCGCTGGTCCGTACCGACTGCCACCGCGCTCAGTGCTCGTGCATACTTTCGCCGAGCGCCAGCTTGCAGAGGCGCTGGATCTCGTGGTCCGGGTTACCGCGACTCTGCGACCGCAGAAAATCCACGCCCCGTTGCATGCCGCTCTGCTTGAGTGCGAACGCCGCCGCGGCCTTCACCTTGTTCGGCCGCTCGAGCAGGGCACGCTCCAGCGCGCTCAACGCTGGGTCCCCCCCTTCCCGACCCAACCCCTCGGCCGCAACAACCGCAGCGTCCTCGTCCTCTCCCATTAGAGCCTTGGTGAGGATCTCGACGATACTCGGCCCCTTGATGAACCCGAGGCGCCGAAGCGCCTCGTGACGCACGGGCGGGGTATCGCTCGCGATGATCTCCTCGACCCGAGCAAACGCCGCCGCGGATCCGTTCTTCACCAACCCGCGGACAGCCGCCAGCCGCAGGGCCTCGTCCTTCGAGCGTGAATAGCCGAGCAGCCGTTCCTCGTCCGGTAGCCGGTCGAGCGACACCAACGCGTCCACGGCCGGGGCCAACAACGGGCCGCCCCGCGCCGCGGTCTCCTCGGCGATCGGGATCATGGCCGCCGCCCGCATACGTGCGAGGCGCACCAACGTATCCGCTCGATCCGGAAGCGGCGCCCGGGCATCGAGCAGGAAGGCTCGAACAGGCGCGAGCGCCTCGGCGTCCAGGATTGGGACGAGATCAGGGCGCTTCTCGAGCATGCCGAGGGCGCCCTGCCGGAGTCGCGGCGCGGGACTCGCCGTGAGCGCGCCCAGGTGCCTGGCGAGAGCTTCTGGATCCTCACGTCGCGCCAGATACGTCGCCACCGGCTCGATCAACGCGGGATCGCGCAGACTGGCCACCTCGGCAGCCGTATCGAGCCGCTCCGCCCATTGGAGATACGAACCTTCGGGCAATACCTCCTGGTACAGCGTGTAGCGCGGGAGGGGCTTCGCAAAGATCAGCGTGCGCACTCCCTTGGCAAAGTACGGCTTGCTGGTTTCGAATAGACGCTCCTGAACCAGCTCGAAAGGTTCTCCTGCGCCGAGATCGCCGCTGAGCACACGCTCGGGCTCGACGGTGAAGACCTGGAACGTCCCGTCCTTGTAGGTATCGACGCTCGTCACGCGACCGTACGCGATACTCGTCGAGCGTTCGGCAAGCTCGAACAACGTCGCCCCGGACCACCCAAGTGCCGGAACGCCGAGCACCATTGCCGCGCATGCGGCCATACCGACCCCGCGAGACCGGCCCCTTCCCGAAAGATTCATGGCTGAAACGTATAGCGGGGGCGCCCCCAGATGGGAACGCCCCCGCCATTACGAAACCGTGATGCTCAGGGAATCGCGACGCCCTTGTACATTCCGTCCGCGTCGGCATCGACGAAGAGCGGATTGGTGATCGCCAGCGCCCGGACACCGCACTCGGTCGTGGTCACATTGGCCAGATCGGCGACGGTCGGGTTCTTGTCGACGCAAACGTTGCCACCGCCGTCGCAGTCGGCGTTGGTCGTACACAGCTGACATTCGTCGAACGAGCACGCCCTGATCGGCATCGAGTTCGGGTTCATCGGGAACATGGACGCCGACTCGTCGTCATTGCCGCTGACAATGACGACGATCCAGAAGTCCTCGTTGTAGGTCGGGGCGTTGATGAAGAACGACGGGATGATGGCTTCCAACTGCGAGCCACCGTCGACGCCCGCCACCGTCGAGACCGTGAGCGGCCCCTCGATAAAGACGTTCGGCGTGGTGTTGTAACGCCTATAATTGTCGTCGGGCATGATGGGGAATGCGAGCGTCTTGTCAGGATCGCAGTCCTCCTTCGTCGACCCGATGAAGTTCGGCGCCGTCGTTGAGCAGGTCGGCACGTTGCTGACGAAGACTTCGACGGTGTCGAACGCTGCCCAGGTCGGGCTGTGGATCGCGATGTCCACCTCGACGCGATCCACCCCCAGCGTGTCGTGCGACGCGACGAGCAGTGGATCAGCCAGCGCGTGGCTCGCCTGCGCGGCCGTGTCGGTATTGACGAGCGTCACCTCGACGAACGGACCGCTCGTCAGGATCGCACGACCATCGTTGATGTTGTTGGAGACCTCGTTCGGATCGATCGCTGACGGATCGTCGGTCGAGGACGCCACCATCGTCCGTGGACCACCCGCCTGCTCGACCGTGAGCGAGTGGGTGTCCGAGTCACCGATGGCCGTCTTCCTCAACAGTGGGTTCACAGAGTTGAAGTTGTTCAGCATGTTGAACCAGTCGCCCATGTTCTCGCCGAGAGCACGCTCGTTCTGGCTGAGCGAACTCTCGATCCAGAGCTCGAGCGCGGTGATCTCGTCCGAGTAGGTATTCGTCGTCGCTGGATCGAGGCGAATGTCGCCCGGAACCACGCTCGACTGCGGCGGCGCCACAGTCGTGTCGATGCCGTGCAAGGTAAACCAGCCGAGCGTCGGACTGTTGAAATGGTTGACCTGCACCACGATGGCGTCGTGAGGCGACCCCTTCGCCAGCACGGCGAACTCGCCCGGCGTCAGGTCGTAGTTGAGATCCGAGGGGTACCCGAGACCGGCCGGCACGGTGCCGTCGCCCCAGTCGACCCCGCCGCCGTTCCGCTCTACGAGGCTCGGCGTCAGCGGATACGCATTGAAGTGGCCGCTGTTGAACGTAGTGATCTCGCTCCCCGGTGCGGTGCCGAGCAAACCGCTGACATCGGCGGACGCCCCCGACGGGAAGTCCACCGACGTGAGCGCACTGTTGAGATCGGTCACGAAATCGTGATCGGTCGCCACGAAGTAGTCGACACCCTCGGCGAGCATCGTGACGATGCGCTCGTCGCGGGTGACGGTCGAGTCGAAGCTGTTGATGAGGTGGACGTGGTGGTCGGTGCCCACGAAGCCCGTCGTATCGACGACGCGGGTCAACACAGCGTTCACGACCAGGGGACTGGCCTTGGTATGCGTCACCGCGTTGATCGATACGACGCCCGTGTCGTGCGTGTCGTATTCGATGCCGTGCGACACCACGAACTGGTAGTCGCCCGGGGGAAGCGGGAACACGCCGGTATCACCGTCCGAGCCGGCAAAGCGCACGTCCGCCAAGCCGGAGATGCTGTCAACACGATCGCCGGCCAGATAGCCGAACAGATTTCCGGCCGCATCCAGGAACGGCACCTGCTCGGCAATCCCGGGATCAGGCGTCAGATCCAAACCGACGATCGATGTTTTGGCGGAAATATCGGCCGCAAAGTTGTCATCCGAGAGCACCTGCACCCACGCGGCAGCCGGGACGTCGAAATCGAGCGTCGTCGTCCCGCCACTGACCTTGAAGAGCGTCTCCGCTGGGACGGTGCCACCACCCTGGAAAGGATGCCCGGGCACGTGAACCACCGCGACGAGGTCCTTGCCCTGCGGGAAAGTCCCTTGATAGTAGCCGCCGTCCTTCGTCTCGAACTCGCTGATCACTCCGAACTGCGCCGTGCGGTCACCCGGCTTCGCCGTGAGCACGACGCGGGCCCCATCGACCGGCTCGCCGGCGACCGTGACCGTTCCGCGGACTACGCCGGTTTTGAGCTTCTTGAGATCAAACGGAGAGTCTGGGCCACCGCCCACGCCGGCCAATGAAATCTCCTCTCGATTGACCAACTCGTGGCGCGCGTCGAGGACCTGGCCCATGCCGTTGGTGCTGACCGCAAAGAAGCGCGTGAACGCGAGATTGCCGCCTGCCGGCGCGGTGAACTCTGGCGGAGCGCCGGACAGCAGGACACCCGTCAGGCTCTGACCGTAGATGGGCACGAAGACACCGGACTGCCCAAATGAACCCGTCGCGTTGTAGAGGCTGGGAATGAGGCCGTAGGAGAGGCCGGCGCTGTCGGCGAAGCCGATCCAGCCGAAGTAGTTCATGCTGAGCTGTGGCGCTTCGCCCCCGTCGAAGGTGACGTCGGCGCCGACACGCACTGCGCCGAGACCGAAGCCCATGCCCGGCGCCACGACCTCGAGCTGACCACCACCGCCGGTGAAGTCACCGATGTAGAGGTCGAGGTCGCCGCCACTCGTGTTCGTGATGATCGTCTCGAGCTTCAGGAAGTGGTCGCCAGGCGCCAACGTATACTCGTTGACGACGGTGACCGGAATGTTGTTGTCCTTGGCCGAGGGGATGATGCTGAGGGCCGAATTGAAGCCGCGCACGGCGAGATCAGGATCGATCGGATCGAACAGATCGTCGACACCCGTGGTGCGCAGCAGCGCATCGCCGCCGGTCGCACCGCTGTTGATGACGGCAATGCTCGATGGATTGTCCGTCGACGAGATGTTGATCAGTGGCGCGAGGGCGATGAAGTTGTCCTTACCGGCCGGATAGGGAGGCGCGAACGGCGAGCCAGGCGTCGGCGCCTGGCGCTGAATGTCAGCATCGATCAGCTTGCCGCCGTAGACCATCAGGAAGGTGAAATCACGGCCGATGTCACTGACGATGAAGCGGGCCTTGTCGTTCTCGAGCAGCCAGTCACCGACCTGCCCGTGGGCGAGACGACCACCGATCAACTCGTTGGCGGCGACAACCTGTCGCGCCGACGCAATCGGCTGCGTGTCGATGTCGGGAACGAGGTCGTCGTCCTCGTTGACGAGGCAGGTGAAGCTCAGCGAGTCGCTGTCCTTGTTGTTGCCCGCGTCAGCCTGCTTGTACTTGATCTTGGCCTTGCCCTTCTTCAACGTGACGACGCCGTCCTTGAACTTCTTCTTCATCGACACGACGAACGGGACCTCTGCGGTGCAAGCATCGACCGTCGCGTTGCCGGCGCCGATGAGCGCTTCCATCTCGGTCAGGAGGTTGCGGCGATTGTCGCGGAAGTTCGGATCTTTGTGGGACTTCTTCAACGCGTCCTTCTCGCTCGGGCTGCCAAAGTCGAAGGTGGTCGCGTCGGTTGGTGTGCAACCGGGAATCCGGGAGTCGGAGACGTTGATGCACAGCCCGACGCTAAAGGTGCACTGGCCCGGTGTGACGTCGAGATCGCAGGTCGGATCGTTATCGACGCAGATGACCTTCTTGTCCGGAAAGCCATTCTTGTCGGGCGGCGGGCTACCGTCGGCCAGAGTGATCGACCACTCAGCGTAGCAATCCTTGCTGCCCTTCCCGACGGGAACGCAGGCGTTCACGTCAGAGACGCTACCGCCTGATGCGCAGACGGCTTCGGCTCTCTGCGGGGCGGTGGCGACAAGCACCATCAGGGCGGCGGCACACAGGGCAAAGCGTGCGAATAGCTTCATGGGGATCCTCCTCGTTACTTCGCGGGCCGGTTGAGTCTCAAGTTCATTCCGAATGGTTCATCCCGAGAGCGGGACGGCACACAAGCTCGGTAGATCGGGCACTATCCTCAACACGAGGCTACCCCAGGGCAGCCCGGTGCTCGCAGAACCGTAATAAGGTACACACACCCGTGTCAAGGAAAATCAGGCCCTTCTAGGCGAAAGTTGCCCCGCGCGGACCTCTAGTGGGCAGCGAGTTCAGTGCCGACACGGACCCGTTCGGCTGCCGGCAGCGCCCCGGTATCCATCCCTGCGATCGCCTCCAGCGCGGGGCGGAGCCCCCGACGATTGGCCAGCTGGATGGTCAACCCAGGGCGGGCGTTCAATTCGAGCACCAACGGGCCCAGATCCTCGTCCAGCACGACATCGACCCCGAGATACCCGAGGGGAACCACGTCGTAGCAGCGGGCCGCAATGTCGAGAATCGTCGCCCAGCCAGGAATTGCGACGCCGACGACGGGACAGGCCAGATCGGGATGCTCCGCACAGGGCTGGCGTCCCAACGAGCCGTGCGTCGTCACCCCGGTCGCCAGATCCACGCCAACGGCCATGCCGCCCATGTGGAGGTTGGCCCGCCCGTCCGAGGCACGTGTCGGGAGCCGGATCATCGCCTGCACCGGGACGCCCCGAAACACAAGAATACGTACGTCCGGCACGCCCCGGTAGCTGATCGCACCCAGCACAGCGTCCGCCTTGACCCGGTACTCGATCAGGGCCGTGTCGGCCCGCTGGCTCATGGAGAACGCCCCCGCGAGGATGTCCGAGCAGTGCCCTTCGAGTTCGGCGGCTGAGATCAGGGCACCACTCGCCTTCACGAAGTCACCGCCGCGCCGGTCAGCAATGACCTGGACGCCACCGCCTCCCGAGCCACGCGCCGGCTTGATGACGAACTCGGTACGCCCTTCGAGCACCCGGGCTAGGCCCCGCACGTCCCAGAGCATCGCCAGCTCGGCGTAGGTTTCGGGCACCGGAATCCCGGCCGTGATGAGCGTCCGCTTGGTGATCTCCTTCTGGTCGACCAGGGCAAACAACGGGCGTGGGTTGTAGGGCACCAGGAAGGTGATGTTCCGCCGGTTCATGCCGAGCGCCTCGCGGCGGAGCCACCGGAGGCGCGCAACCCAACCGCCACGCGCCGAGGGCGGCGTGCGCGGCACGGCCGGGGTGGAGGTCACGGGTTCTCGGCCCCGCGCCGAGCCAACTCGTAGAAACGTGCGTACTCGAGCAGCCGGAGACCGCGCCACTTGCCGATCACCACCTCGAGGACGATCACGCCGATCAGCATCTCGGGAAACGACAGGATCCACGACTGCAGCCCCGTATACTCGATCGTCGCGTAGCAGGCCGAGCACACCAGGAGCGTCGTCAGCGTCAACCGCAACGCTTCACGCGTCCCCTGCTCGACCTGGGTCGTCGTAAAGTTCTCGATCACATTCGACATGATGACCATCGGAAAGATGCTGACGTTCAGGAGCGCACCAATGCCGAGGTACGCGCCGCCGACGGTCAGCCCCGCCATCATTACCGACACCAGCGCGATCAGGATCGCCAGGCGGGTGACGAGCTGAATCCGGATCCATTGGAGCGCGCTCCGCATGATCACGCCGAGGCCGACGATCACGGCAAAGATGACCAGGCCCCAGGTCAGCCCGGTGATCAGGAACGATAGCGACACGATCACGGGAGCGAACGTCCCGAAGGTCTCGAGGCCGATGACGTTCCGGAAGATGACGACGATGCAGGCGATGACCGGGAGGACCAGGATGAGATTGATCGCCTGGAGCGGCACCTGCGCAACAACGGCCTCCGCCCAGGCTCCGACGATGCCGCGACGCCACGTGGGCAAGGCATCGACGTCGCCCTGCCGAATCACCAACGGCTCGATGTCCCAGAGCGACGCCGCCTCGGCCATCGGCCGGCCGTCGACCAGGTTTTCACGCGCCATCTTCCAGAGCGAGAGCAACGGCGCGCGCGGATTCACGAGCACCAGCTCGCCGGGGTCGACGAGCTGGAAGAGCACCGAGCCGAGAACCCGGCCGACTGCCTGCGGGAACCCACCTGCCACGACGATCCGCGCGTCCCGCAGCACCGCCCGCTGCTCGCCCAGCTGCAGGAGCGCGTGCAGCCCGGCCTCGTCCTGCGTGGTCACGAGGAGCAGATGGGACTCGGCGATGGCGCCGAAGTTGTTCGCGATCAGACGCTGCAGGTAATTCTCACGAAAGTAGCGCGACTCGAAGCTCGCGCTCAGGAACACGATGCTGATCGCGCGCTCACGCGCATCGGCGATGATCTGCTCGAGCACGGCGTCCTGAATGACCTCGTCGCTGATCAGCACCACCGAGGCGACGGGATCCTCGGCATAGAATGCGAAGGTCCGCACCCGCTCGGTCTCCCAATCGAACTCGCGCGCGCGCGTGACGCCCGAGGCCGGGGCCTCGGTCTCCTCGGCCAATAATGCCTTCCGGGTGATCTGATGAATCAGGAGATCGTACTCGAACTCGAGCTTCGCGGTATGCGCCAGGAGCGGCAGATCGCCGTAGTAGAGCGCCAGGTAGTCGGCCGGGAGCCACCCATAGTGCCCGGCGGTCGGGTCGAACGGCACCCAGGCGCCGCCGAGCCACGCCTCCACCCATGAGATCGTCGATCGTTTGCGCGTCGCATCCTGGAGACGCAGCCCACCCACCAGTCGTGCCGGCACGCCGGACGCCCGCAGCAGCGCCGTCAGCAGGCGCGCCTTCCCACCCATGTTGCCGTGCTCGGCACGCAGCACCGACAGCGCATCGTTCGCCTCGGGAGCGGTACCACCGTTGCGCATGAACGAGGCCGTGTACTGGTAGAGTGACCACGTGATCTCGTCGACGCGCACGGCATCGCGGGTCAGACTGCGCGCACGCTCGACGACCGCGGGCGCGTCGGCCTGAATCGTCGACGAAGCGCCAAGGCTGGCGTCGCCGTCGGGGGCCGGCGGATTGTCCGCGATCGACGTGCGCGGGATATCGACCCAGCGATCGGTCACGCGCGCGGTAAAGTTGTATTCGAGTGCGCCCTGCTTCTTCCGCACCCGCCCCGTGTCCCACCGGGCAAAGAGGTTCGCGCCCACGACCTCTTCGCTGAAGGTGAAGCTGGTGGGTGGCACCTCGCGACTGAGAATGGACTGGCGCCCATCGGAGATCGGTACCAACATGCGCACCGACGCCGCCTCGTCGGTGCGGCCGACATCGAGAGAGACCGTCACGTTCCAGTAGGTGATGGTCGGCTTCTGGGGCTTCTTCTGCCCAGCCTCTTCCGAGGGGCTGAACACAGAGGTGTCCCCGCCGCCCTCACTCGCGGGCTTGGCCGCGTAGCCGAGCGGACCGTAGGCCAGCACCACGATGATCAGGGCGCTGACGGCAATGAGGCAGCGGCTCACGCTCAACATGTACAGGTTCCGAGGACGGCAGGTCCCCCATTCTCGGGAGCGGGAATCTACCCACCTCCCCCCAGGAAGACAAGCACGACCGAGCGTACGCCCTACCACGCACGAGGTGGCGCATGTCCGTGCACTCGTGCATATACTCGCAACGGCGCCCGACACATGAGCCTCCGAGTCGCCTAAACGCCCTGTGGGACCTGGCAAGACGTTTGCTGCATAGTGTCAGGGTCCACCAGACCCATCCCATTTCTCCGCCAAGAGAGCCGTCCCGAGACCTCCATGACCCGACTCGATCGTCCTGCCCCTGCGCGCCGCCTGCCGTGGCTCCTGACCGCGCTCGCCGTGGTCGCGCTGCTCGGGGTCGGGCCGGGCCGGGCCCTCGGTCAGACGGCGACCGCGACCCCGACGCCGACCGTCACGCCGACGGCAACGGCCACGCCGATCCTCATCCGGGTCGCGATCGAACCATCCGACCAGTCCATCGGTCTCGGCGAGGTCCAGCGCTACACCGCGACGGGTCACTTCAACACCGGCCCGACGTCCAATCTCACCCAGCTCGTCGAGTGGGCGTCGAGTGCACCGGCGGTCGCCGTCGCGTTGAACGATCCCGGGGATCGGAGCCGCATCGATCCCGTCGGCATCGGCGTCACGACGATCTCGGCAACCCATCTTCCGACGGGCGTCACGTCGACCTCCACTGGCGACGACGAAACCCTGACCGTCGTCGGGCCCCTCGAATGCATCGTCCTCACACCGGTCGTCGTCGAGCGGGAGATCGGGCAGTCGCAGTTCTTTACCGCAGTGGGTCACTTCCAGGGCGGCGGTACCGAGAACCTCACACAACTGGTCACCTACGCCTCGAGTGATACCGGAGTCGCGCTCGCGCCGAACGACGCCGGACAGCGAAGCCGGGTGGACGCCATCGGCGTCGGGGTCACCACCATCAGCGCCACCGACACCGCCACCGGTGTCAGCTCGGATGACGCCAGCTGCAACGGCAGCGCCACTCTCACCGTCCCCGTCCCGGCGACGCCCACCGTCACCGCGACCCCCACCGTGACGTCGACGGCGCCCACCGTCACCCCGACCGTCACCCCGACCGCCACGCCGACGCTCACCCCGACGCCAACCGCGACTGCGACGCCCGCGTTGGTGAGCCTCGACGTGCAACCGAAGACCCGCCAGATCACCGTCGGCGATGTCGCCCGCTACACCGTCATCGGCACCTTCAGTGACGGCTCGGAAGTCAATCTCACCCAGGACGTCACCTACGCGTCGAGCCTGCCCACCGTCGCCACCGCTCCGAACGCGCCGGGCGATCGCTCGCGCCTCGACAGTGCGAGCATCGGGGTCACCACCGTCTCGGTCACGCACGTCGCGACCGGCGTCAGCTCGAGTGGGGCCGAGAACAGCGTCCTCACCGTCGTCGGACCGCTCGACTGCATCATACTGTCGCCCGCCACCAACGAGCGCGAGGTCGGGCAGTCGTTCTTCTACACCGCCACCGGCCACTTCGAGGGCGGCGGCACCCAGAACCTGACCCCCAACGTCGATTACGCCTCGAGCAACGAGGCCGTCGCCCTCGCGCCGAACGTCTCCGGACAGAAGAGCCGCGTCGATCCCGTCGGTCCTGGTACGACCACGATCAGCGCCACCGATCCGGGCACCGGCGTCAGCTCCGACGATGCCGGCTGCAACGGCAGCGCTACGCTCGATGTTCCCCTCCCGGCGACGCCCACCGTCACCGCGACACCGACCGCCACCTCGACGGCCCCGACCGCGACCCCGACGCTCACCCCGACTCCGACCGCCACCGCCACGCCGATGCTGATCAGCCTCGACGTGGACCCGAAGACGCGCCAGGAGACGGTCGGCGACGTGGCCCGGTATACGGTCACCGGCACGTTCAGCGACGGCTCGATGCAGAACCTGACCCAGGACGTCACCTACATCTCGAGCCTGCCGAGCGTCGCGACCGCGCCCAACGAGCCGGGGGACCGCTCACGCATCGACACCGTGAGCATCGGTGTCTCCACCATCTCGGTCACCCACGTCGCAACGGGCGTCACGTCGAGCGGCGGCCAGAACAGCGAACTGACCGTCGTCGGGCCACTCGAATGCATCGTGCTGTCACCGCCGGACCTCGACCGCAACGTCGGCGATTCGCTCTTCTTCACCGCGACCGGCCACTTTCAGGGCGGCGGCACGCAGAACCTGACGCCGAACGTCACGTACACTTCGAGCAACACCGGGGTCGCGCTCGCCCCCAACGACGCCGGCCAGAAGAGCCGCGTCGACGTCGTCGGCCCTGGCACGACGAGCATCAGCGCCACCGACCCGACCACCGGCGTCAGCTCTGACGACAACGGCTGCGACGGCAGCACCGCCATTACCGTCGCCGTCCCCCCCTCGCCGACGGTCAGCGCGACCCCGACCGCCACCTCGACCGCTCCCACCGCGACCCCAACCGTCACTCCGACGCCGACATCGACACCCACGCCAACGCTGGTCAGCCTCGACGTACAGCCGAAAACGCGCCAGGAGACCGTCGGCGACGTCGCCCGCTACACCGTCATGGGCACCTTCAGCGATGGCTCGATGCAGAATCTCACGCAGAACGTGACCTACATCTCGAGCCTTCCCGGTATCGCGACCGCGCCCAACGAGCCCGGCGACCGCTCGCGGATCGAGACCGCCAGCATCGGCGTCACCACGATCTCGGTCACCCATGTCGGAACCGGCGTCACGTCGAGCGGCGCCGAGAACAGCGTGCTCACCGTCGTCGGCCCGCTCGAGTGCATCGTACTCTCGCCCCACCCCGCTGAACGCGACGTCGGGGACTCCTATTTCTACACTGCCGTCGGCCACTTCCAGGGCGGCGGCACCCAGAACCTGACGCCCAATGTCGACTATGCCTCCGACGACGAGGCCGTCGCGCTCGCACCCAACGACACCGGCCAGAAGAGCCGCGTCGACATCGTGGGCTTCGGGACCGCGATCATCAGCGCGACCGATCCGACCACCGGCGTCAGCTCCGATGACAATGGATGCGACGGGAGCGCCACCGTCACCGTCGCTCTGCCCCCGAGCCCGACGCCGACCGAAACGCCCTCGCCCGGACCCACCCCGACCGGTCCGACGCCCACGGGGCCCACGGCGACGCCGACCTTGAGCCCCACCCCAACCGTCACCCCATCGCCGACCCTGGTCAGCCTCGACATTCGCCCGAAGACGCGCCAGGAGACCGTCGGCGACGTCGCCCGCTACCTCGTCATCGGCACCTTCAGCGATGGCTCCGAAAAGAACCTGACCCAGAACGTCACCTACGCCTCGAGCCTCCCGGCTGTAGCCACGGCCCCCAACGAAGAAGGCGATCGCTCGCGCATCGAAACCCTGACCCTCGGAGTCACCACCATCTCGGCCACGCATGTCGGGACCGGCGTCAGTTCGAGCGGCGCCGAGAACAGCGTGCTCACCGTCGTCGGCCCGCTCGAGTGCATCGTGCTCTCGCCCGACCCCGCCGAGCGCGACGTCGGGGACTCCTATTTCTACACCGCCATCGGCCACTTCGGGGGCGGGGGAACCCAGAACCTCACGCCCAATGTCGACTATGCCTCCGACAACGAGGCCGTCGCGCTCGCACCCAACGACACCGGCCAGAAGAGCCGCGTCGATATCGTGGGCTTCGGGACCGCGATCATCAGCGCGACCGATCCGACCACCGGCGTCAGCTCCGATGATGGCGGCTGCGACGGGAGCGCCACCGTCACCGTCGCCCTGCCGCCGAGCCCAACGCCAACCGAAACGCCGTCGCCGGGTCCCACGCCGACCGGCCCAACGCCCACGGGGCCGACGGCGACCCCGACCTTGAGTGCGACCCCGACCGTCACCCCGTCGCCGTCCCTCGTCAGCCTCGACATCCGCCCGAAGACGCGTCAGGAGACCGTCGGCGACGTCGCCCGCTACCTCGTCATCGGCACCTTCAGCGACGGCTCCGAGAAGAACCTGACCCAGAACGTCACCTACGCCTCGAGCCTCCCGGCTGTAGCCACGGCCCCCAACGAAGAAGGCGATCGCTCGCGCATCGAAACCCTGACCCTCGGAGTCACCACGATCTCGGCCACCCACGTCGGGACCGGCGTCAGTTCGAGCGGCGCCGAGAACAGCGTGCTCACCGTCGTCGGCCCGCTCGAGTGCATCGTACTCTCGCCCGACCCCGCTGAGCGCGACGTCGGGGACTCCTATTTCTACACCGCCATCGGCCACTTCGGAGGCGGGGGCACCCAGAACCTGACCCCCAACGTCGACTATGCCTCCGACAACGAGGCCGTCGCGCTCGCGCCCAACGACACCGACGAGAAGAGCCGCGTCGATATCGTCGGGGTCGGAACTGCCGTCATCAGCGCGACCGATCCGGCCACCGGCGTGAGCTCTGATGACAGTGAATGCGACGGCAACGCCACCGTCACCGTCGATCCTCCGCCGAGCCCGACGCCCAGCGACACACCGACGCCCACCAGCACCGGCCCGACGGCAACACCCACGCTGAGCGCCACTCCGACACCGACCGCAACGCCAGGCCTGGTGCGGATCGAGCTCCGCCCCTCCACCCGCACGGTCTCGATCGACCAACCGAGTGGCCTCGGCGCGTTCGGGTTTTTCGAGGACGGCTCGGAGCGCAATCTCACCCAGCAACTCGTCTATTCGTCCGACCAACCGAGTATCGTCGAGGCCCTGAACCTCGAAGGCAATGCCAGCCGCATCATCGGCCGCGCACCGGGCGTCGCCATCATTTCCGCCACCCACGTCGGAACAGGTGTGTCATCGAGCGGCGACGACAACTCGGTCATTACGGTCCGCGACGGCCCCGCCTTCACGCCGAGCCCCGCACCCACTACCACCCCGAGTCCCACACCCGCGCTCGACGCGCTCGGCGATCCCAGCGAGGCCAAGGCCGCGAACAAGTGCGCCAAGAACATCACCAAGGGCAGCAGCAAATTCGCCGGCAAGAAGCTCCAGGGCCTCGCGCGCTGTGCCAACGCCATCTACAAGTGCCTGCAGACGAAACCCGGAGATCAGAAATGCCTCGATCGCGCCGGGAGTCGCTGCACGAAGCAGCTCGCCAAGATCGAAGCGGCGGAAGCCAAGTTCGGCAGCGATGTCGTCCGTCGCTGCGGCACCATCGCGACCTCGAGCCTGACCGACGTCATTGGCCTTGCCTACGACAACGTAACCGCGACGTGTGACGCCGATTTCGGCGCGCCCGCCGACGACGCCGCGAGCGTCGCGGGCTGCCTCGCCGCGCAACACACGTGCCGGCTGGACGAGGCGTTCGAGACGCAGGTACCGCGCATCGGCGAACTCCTCGACCTGGTCGGCGTCCCGCTCGGCCTGGACTCGTGCTTCGCCGACTTCGGTGGGCCCGGGACCGACGTCGGCGACCCGAAGGGTCTCGGGAAGACCATTACCAAGTGTCAGGCGATCATCGAGAAGTCAGGGACCCGCTACGCCACGAAACACCTGAAGGGTGTCACGAAGTGCCTCGATGCGTTGTTCGCCTGTATTCAGACCAAGCCGCTGAAGCCGAGCTGCCTGGTTCGCGCCGCCACGAAGTGCGATCGCGAGTACGCGCGCATCGACAGAGAAGCCGCCAAGTTCATGCCCGCGATCGACAAACGGTGCCTCGCCGTCGACTTCGCGACGCTCGAGGCGAGTGCTGGCGCCAATCTCGACGCCCTCGACGGCACCTGCGCCGCGGTCGGTATCAGCGCCGTGACGACGCTCGCCAGCTACGAGGAGTGCCTGCTCCGCCAGCACATCTGCGCGGTCGAAGAGCTTCTGCACTTCGCCTCTCCTCGCATCGAGGAACTGCTGGCGCTGGTCGGCCGGGACGCCCACACCGTCTTCTGCCCCGCCCTGCCCTGACGGGAACCCTCAGCGCGGGCGCGGCACGTCGTCGGGCCGGGTGTACCACCACGCCCAGGCGATGAAGAGCCCCTGAAAGGGCAAGCGTACCCAGTTCAACACACCGAGGCCCTCGGGGGCTCCGCCGAGGGGCACGTTGTAGAGCGCAATGTGGATGTTCGCGGGAAAGATCGCGATCAGAAGCGCGATCAAGCCCCACGCCGACGGCACGCGCAGCTGCGGAACCAGCACGCCGAGGCCGAGCGCGATCTCTGCGACCCCGGAGAGATAGATGCACTCGTCGTGGAGCGGCAGATACGGCGGCATCATTGGCCGGTAGAAGTCGACGTCGATGAAGTGATTCGCCCCCGCCAGCACGTAGGCCATCGCCATCAGGAACAGCAACACACGCTTCGGCGTACTCATCTGCGAGCGGCGACTAGCATCTCGTCGCGGCGAACACTACCGCGCACGTACGACAGTGGCTGGACACCTGCACCGTCGCAAGCGAAACTATCCGCGTGCCCCGTCTCGTTCTCGGCGCCGTCGTCATCGCGTCGCTGCTGCCGTTCGTCGGCAAGCCGTTCCACATCGACGACCCGATGTACCTCTGGGCCGCACAGCACATCACCAGCGATCCCCTCCACTTCTATGACTTCGACGTGAACTGGTACGGCTCCTTCGCCCCGATGTACGAGGTGAACAAGAACCCGCCGCTGGTGAGCTTCTATCTCGCCGCCGTCGGCCTGCTGCTCGGCTGGAGCGAGGTGGCGCTGCATCTCGGGATGCTGCTGCCCGCCATCGCGCTGGCCTTCGGCGTCCAGGCGCTGGCCCGTCAGCTCGGCGCGCGCCCACTCATGGCGGCGCTGACGGCGTGGGTGACACCGGTCGTGTTGGTGTCGGCAACCACGCTCATGTCGGATGTGCTGATGCTGTCGGTGTGGTGCTGGGCGGCCACACTCTGGATCGACGGTATCGACCGCGGGAGCCGTGGCCGCCTCATCGCGGGCGCGGTGCTCCTCGGCCTTTGCCCGTTGATCAAGTACTTCGGGCTCGCCCTGCTGCCGCTCCTGGCCGTGGCCACGTGGGGTCGCTCGCGGCGCGTGCTGCCGTGGCTCGGGTATCTCGTGATCCCCGTCGCCATCATCGGCGCCTATCAGCTCTATATGATGCTCTACCACGACTGGAATCCGCTCGCCGACGTCGCTCAGTACGCGCTGACCATCGAGGTGAAGGACACCTACGCCCCTACCGAGCGGATCCTCGTCGGCTTGTCCTTTCTCGGCGGTTGCCTCCTGACGACCCTGTTCTTCGCGCCCTACCTCTGGTCGCGTGCGACGCTCTTCGCCTGGGGCGGACTCGCGGTCGCAACGGCGCTCGGCCTCGGCGCGCTCGACGCGATCGGCCCCCTTGCTCTCAGCGTCGATGGCGCGACCCGCTGGGACCTCATCATTCAGATGGCCGTCTACGTCGTCGCCGGCACACACCTGCTCGCGCTCGCGACGCGCACGCTCTGGCAGGATCGTACAGCCGACGTTCTGGTCCTGGTTCTCTGGCTCGGCGGCGTCTGGTTCTTCGCCAGTTTCACGAACTGGACGACCACCGCGCGAGCCGTGCTTCCCGCGGCACCGGCGGCCGCGATCCTGCTGGCGCGCGCCCTCGCACGCCGCCCCTCCGCGCCGGGCACCGGGGCGACCGCGGTCGTACTCGGGGCCGGCCTCGCCCTCTCGCTGACCGTCGCGTGGGCCGACTACGGCCTGGCCGCCTCCGCACGCGCCGCGGCCGCACACGTCACCAAGCACCACGCCGACACCGGCGGCACGGTCTACTTCCAGGGCGCGTGGGGCTTTCAACAATATATGGAGACCGCTGGCGCCACCCGACTCGACTTCGATCGCGTCCGGCTCCTGCCCCGTGACCTCGTGGTCACCCCGGCCAACAACACCAACCTCGTCACCTTGCCGGAGTGGGCGCTGCACGAACTCGAAACGATCGAGCTACCTGCCGGCCGCGGCGTGGCGACACTCTCCCCCGAACGTGGCGCCGGCTTCTATGCCGCGCTCTACGGACCGCTCCCCTTCACGTTCGGCCCGGTCCCGCCCGAGCGCTATACCATCGCCCGCGTCACGCGCCCGCTCGCCTTTCATCCCTGAGACCGGCCGCCGGCGATCCCGGAGCCTCCACCGGCACGCGCTGCGAACCCAGATCGTAGAGGAGGTAGCCCGCCTCATCCTCCTCGCGACCGACGATCCACCCTTCGAGCAACGTTTCGATGATCCCTGCGTACTCGCCGCGACGACGCCCGGGTGGAATCACCACGTGCCCGAGGTTGAAGGTCTCGACGAATGCATCGACCTCGTCGGCCGAGTAGGTCTTGCCGCGCCACGGTCCCGCCACGGCCGCCAGCAAGTCGCCCATGATCGGCGCCCGCTCGAACCAGCCGTACGTCGATCGCGTCGTCCGCGCGACGTAGCCGCCCGTGCGCGGCTTCCGATGCAACGTCTGCCAGTACATCAGGAACGCCGACGGGGTAGAAAAGTCGAGGCCGAGGTACACGTTGCTGGATGCGAGCCCACCCCCAACCTCGTAGACCGTCCGCGCGCCGGGACGCGTCGCGAGCCGCTGATAGATCTCCGGCACTGGCACCGGCGAGGCGGGACCACCGACCTGCCCGAACTCGACCGCGACGAGCAGCACCGCGCCCGCAAGGACCAGCCAGCCCCGACCGGTCGCGCGTACGAGCCCTGCAAGGCCGATCCCGGCGAGCGCCGCCACCGGAAGCGTCGCCGCTACGATGAGCCGTCGCGGCGTATCGAGCAGGCCGAGAAACGGGACCGAGGCCAGCCAGTCGAATGGCAGCCCCCCCGGCCCGAACAACTCGTGTTCGCCGAAACGTATGACCGAGCCAGCCGCCACCGACACCACGGCCACACCTCCGAAGAACAACGCGAGCGCCCGCGGATCGCGCCACCCACGCAGGAGGCCGACGACACTCAACACGAGCACCCCCCACCCCAGAAAGTAGGACGGGATATCGCCGTTTCGAAGATCGTAGACGCTTTCGTGCAATCCGCCGAAGATGGGATTCCGCGCGCTCGGGAAAAAGAGGTCCTGCAGATTCACCACCCCCGACGACGTAAATCCGATCCCGCCGCTGACGACGTCGGTGAGATCGCTCACCGGCAATATCCACGTCAGCATCACCCAGGCCACGAAGAGGTTCGCACCGACCGCGATCAGCACCGCCGCGACGCGTCGCGGCTGCAGCATCCGCGGGATCAGGAGCAGCCCCATCACCACGAGCAACACCAGGAGCGAGGCCATCGAATAGACCTGGGTGAGCGCCAACACCCAGAGAACGACGCTGACGATCGCCAGCGAGCGGCCGCCGCCTGTTTCACTGAATCGCACGAGCGCGAGCACCGCGAGCGGCATCAGCGCCACGCAGCTCATCTGCGGCAGACGACCGGTCGCCACCAACGACAACATCGTCGGACTGAATCCGTAGATCAGGCCGGCAAGCGCCGCCGCACGGTCGTCGTCGGTCAAGGCGCGGACGAGCCGCGCCATGGCCGCGGCGGCACCCACCAGAGACGCCAACGTCAACAGCCCGCCGTACAAGAGGAGGTTCCCGAGAAACGGGAACGCAAAGAACGCGAGCACCGGGACCGGCGTCGAGTACATCATGTTGGCGCCCCTCGGCACCAGGATCCGCTCCGTGATGAACGGCGACTTCCCCTCGCCGAGCCGAGTCCAGAAGTGATCCATCGCCCACAGGATGACCGGCGGGTCGCCCTTCACCCCGGGCAACTGCGTCCCGAGATTCCAGGGCAGCGGATGCGTAACGACGCAGGCGACGATGAGGTAGCCGAGCGTCACCACAACCCACCCGCGCACCCCGAAGCGCAGGCCGGGAACGTCACCCCTCACCTCAGACATACGGCGTGATCTCTACTTCCTGCATACGAACCGAACAAGCATCCTGCAGTCGATGGGTTCGAGAATCGCCGCTGCCAGCGGCTTCAGTGCGCGAGACGGGTTGCGCAGGAGGCGCGAGAATGCGAGGACACTCTGCCCAGCCCATGATCCTACGGACTCTACTATTCGCTGCAACGCTTGTCCTCGGGCAGGTCATGCCGGCCGCGGCCGCCGGCAGCTGGATACTCATGGTCCCACCGGTCGCGAACGGGATCGTCGACCCGAGCGCGCCGGTCTCGCAATGGCTGCGGGTCCGCACCGCCGATACGGCCGAGGAGTGTGCCACGTTCAAGGAGCAGCTGGACGCCATGTTGAAAGCCGTCCCCTCCTCAAGCGCCGAGCCCGGAAACCCCGAGCACCAACGCATACAGGACCTGAAGGCCGCACGCGGGTCGATGCGCTGCGTCCCCGCCACGGGCACCGACCCGCCCCGGTAGCGCGGTCGCCGACCGTAACGCCGACGCCCGCACGCACGCGTCCCATCTCGCGATGCTGATGCTCCGTTTCGCAGCTACGATTCTCAGCTCACGGCGATCACGCGGCTGACGTCGCCAGGGCTGGGGCATTGGTATCGCGCTGTACCCGCTGGCGCGCGAGGGCCGTGGTCAGCACCTCGAGCGTGATCGGCTTGATGAGAACCTCGTCCATCCCAGCCGCCTCACAGTGGTCGCGTTGCCCCTGGAGCGCGTGCGCGGTGAGCGCGACGACCGTGACGCGCGTCGGTCCGCCGACCTCGGCCCGCCGGATTGCCCTCGTTGCCTCGAGACCATCCATCTCTGGCATCTGGATGTCCATGAGCACGACGTCGTACGACCGCGCGTGCACCGCATCGACCGCCTCACGGCCGTTCACGGCCACATCGACGCGGCAGTTGAGCTTCTCGAGCATCTGACAGAGCACGTCTCGATTGATGTGATTGTCCTCGGCGACCAACACTTCGAGAGCGCGCGACGCCGGGACCGCCCGCGGCTCGGTGGGCGACACACGCGGGATACGGCGCTCGAGAACGGCGCTCAACGTCTCGGCAAGCACCGACCGGCAGACCGGCTTCGTGACGGCCACGTCGAATCCGAGCGTCCGCGCTGCTTCGGGCCCGCCGTGGAGCGTGCCCATCGAGGACAGCAACACCAGTGGCAGCTCGGCCAGGGCCGTGTCGGCACGGATGTGGGCGGCAACTTGGGCGCCGTCCATGTCCGGCATCTGCATGTCGAGCAATACGAGTCCGAAGGGATCGCGGCACAGGGCCTCACCAAGCAGCCGCAGGGCCTGCGGACCGCCGTCCGCCTCCTCGGGACGGCAGCCCCACGATCGCAAGTGCTGACTGACGATACGGCGATTGGTTGCGTTATCGTCGACCACCAGCACGTGGAGATCCGCCAAAGCGGCCGACACGGCATCGTCTCCGATCACACCGGACTGCTTCCCGACCGTGAGCTCCACGCTGAAGGCACTGCCGACTCCGGGTTCACTGTCGACAGTGAGCCGGCCATCCATGAGCTCGACGAGTTGCCGACAGATCGTGAGCCCAAGCCCGGTCCCGCCGTAGCGCCTGGTCGTACTCCCGTCGGCCTGCGTGAAGCTTTCGAAGATCGCCGCCTGACGGTCACGGGGAATGCCGATGCCGCTATCACGCACGCGCAGCTTGACACCTAGCCAGTCGCTGCGCTCGGAGCCGACCTCGGCCTCGATCACAACCTCGCCGCGTTCGGTGAACTTGATCGCGTTGCCGACGAGATTGGAGAGGATCTGCCGTAGGCGATTGGGATCACCCACCACATGCTCCGGAAAGTCTGGCGGGATCACGGCGGCGATCTCGAGATCCTTGTCGTGAGCTTGTTGGGCAAAGAGTGTCGTCACCCCTTCGATCACGTGACGGAGGTTCATCGGAATCTGCTCGACCGCCAACTTGCCCGCTTCGATCTTTGAGAAGTCGAGCACATCGTTCACCACCGCAAGCAGCGCGTCGTTGCAGCGACGAATCGTGCAAGCGAGTTCGCGCTGCTCAGCGTCGAGCGCTGTCTCGAGGAGGATGTCCGTCATCCCGATGATGCCGTTCATCGGAGTGCGAATCTCGTGACTCATGTTGGCGAGGAACTCCGACTTGGCGCGTGCCGAGCCGAGAGCCTGATCACGGGTCGCCACGAGTTCCTCAGCCTGCACCCGTAGCTGGGCGGCATGCTCCTCCGCCGTGGCCCGCGCCGCATCGAGAGCGTGTACGTAGCGCTCGAGGTCACTGCGGGTTTCTCCGCGCTCAATGGCGATGCCAGCGAGATGGGCGCCGAGCTCGATCAGCTCGCACTCGGCAACCGTCGGACCGCGCGGTACGGGATAGTACATCGCGAGGGTTCCGAGCAGCCGGCCGTCGCCGGCGACGATCGGCTCGGACCAACAGGCCCGGAGACCACAACGCGTGGCGAGGTCACAAAAGTCGACCCAGCGCGGATCCGTGGTCACGTCCTCGACGATGACGCGCTTGCGGAGAAACGCCGCCGAGCCGCACGAGCCGACCAGCGGGCCGATCGCGACCGTTTGCATGGCGCTTATCCACTCGTCGGGAAGGCGGCGCGACACCGCGTGGCGGAGCGATGTGGTGCTCGGATCGACGAGCAGAATGGAGCAGGTCATCCCCGGCGAGTGCTGCTCGATCACGCGCAAGGATTCGTCGAGCACCTCGACCACGGCCGCGTCGCGCGCCACCAGCTCCAGCACATGTTTTTGGCCGGCTTGCAGGATCTCGACGCGCTTCTTTCCTACGCGGTGCGCATCGAGCGTCGATGCAGCGTAGATCGAGGCGACGATCGTCGCCATGACCGTCAGGACGAGATTCGCGGAATCGGCCCACAAATTCGGATTGAACAGGAGGAGCACCGAGAGACACACGCTACCGATGCCCACGAACGCCGCCTGCGCCCACAGGCCCCAGGGAAAGATGATGGCGCCGCCGAGCGCGAGCACGCTGAGCACGTGGAGCAGCATCTCGCCTTCGCCCGTCGCAAGGTCGATGGCAGAGGTCTCGATCAACATCATCGCGGCACTCGCGACTGCCGCCGCTCGCACCCACGACCATCGCCGCCTGGTTCCCCAGCGCTTCAGGATGAGGGCGCCAAACCCATAGGTGACGACCCCGACGATGCGAAGGAGGAAAAGGAGCGGTTCCGTCCGACCCAGGCCGACATCCATCCCCATGCTGATACAGGCTGCGACGAAGGAGAGGAGCAGGACGGCCTGCATACGCCTCAGGAGGAGAGGCTTCATCTCCTCATCGAGGGCGGCGCGAATGCTCCGATGTTCCTGGGCGGTCAGTACGGGTCTCCCCCGAACACCCCAAGCCTCCAGGGTGCTCACGTCCTGCTGTTTGCAGAGCAAGTGCTGTGCCTCTCTCGCTATTCTTGACGAGCCGTAGAGTTGCGCCGCCCCCCACGGCATCACAGGCGTCATCTTTGTAACGCTCGTCTCGACTGCAACGGATGCCGCCGAGCCGGACCTGGTACAGACTCCCGGCGGAAATCTCAGCAATGCGTGCTGTGCCCCTCCGCGCACCCGTTGCGGGCATACTTTGGGCATACTTCATCGTGCGGGGTCGGGTCACGCTGACGCGCGCGACCGTGGTACGATTCCTCAAACGCGCGCACCGGCCTGAGGAGCGAGAGCGGGGGACGCCCGAAGGCTTGCCCCCCTGCTTGGTGCCTACGTTCGGCGCTGGACCTCGTGGGCGACCGGAGGGACGCCACACGCGCTAGCGGCGCGAATGAGACGTGACCAACCCGCCTAGCGATTCTAGCGGCTGGTCACTGAAAGACACATCCTGCCGCCTCAACATAAGCCCTACATGCCTCAACGTTGGCTTGTTCGAACGGGTAGAAAATTGGGCCAGTGTCGGTGGTTCCGCCTATCAAAACATCCGAATCATTACATCGGTGAAACGGCCCGCTGGAACCGCTGCCAGTTGCCAAACTATATCTCGTGTTTGGTTCACCTATTGGGGGTGGGGTCGCAGCTGTCATCGAAGGCAACCCACCACCGCCGAATGCTACACACGGCTCTAGCCCAGGTATCAGTGTGGAAAACGGGGGCGCACCGCTCCCATTCTCCCATAATTCCACGCACGGGCAGGCGGATCTATTGCCGAAGTCGAGTCCCTCGATCACGTCGCCAAGTTCAAGATTGATTATGTGCGCGCGACCAGTGCAGAAAGTCGCTTCGCAAAGCAACACGGGGGGAAACGTCTGCTCGAAACCGTCCGGGACGACCTCGCGGACAAGATAGAAGCCCGGTTCGACGTCCTCGATCCAATAGTGCCCCGCGCCTGAGGGATCCTCCATTGTGATGGCATGTGGCTCGTCGGCGTCGAAGCTACCGTTGAGGTTCGTATCCAGATAGATCGTCACGCCTGCCAAGCCCGGTTCGTCGGAGTCACGTGCGCCATTCCCGTTGAGGTCGTTCCATTTCACACCGTGGACCGAACCCCCGGTCGATGTGGGCGTCGCCACGGGCACGCACAACTCCCGCGCCCGCCGGACGTTCAGGCTCGCCGCGCCGAACTGATTGTCGATGAACACCGTCTGATTCACGCGCGGTCCCGGCTTGATCTGGTAGCACATGAGCCGGGCAGCATTGTCGAGGATGCCCTCCCCGTCCTTGTCCACCGGCACGCAGAGCCGCAGCGGCTTCTTCACGTCGGTCACACCGGTGCCGAACTGATCTTCAACCGTCACGCCCGCCACGCGCCGCCGATCACCCCGGACGCTGTAGCACTGGTAGTGATCCACCACCGGCAGAGCGAGCGACGTCGCCGGGTCGGTCAGGCTCTTGGCCGACGGCACCAGAATGCGCTCGGGCCGTCGGAGATCGAGCAACAGCGTCCCGAATTGATCCTCGACGACCTCGTCCGTGAAACGCACGAAGCGCGGTCCGTCGCGGCGAATCTCGTAGCCCACCAGATGGTCGAGATCGGTGGGCGCGTTCGGGTCCTCGGCGTTCTTGTCCACGGGCGCGCACAGCAGCTTCGGACGGCGCACCTCGACCGCGCTCGAGCTGAAGTCGTCATCGAGGCTCACGGTGAGCCGGTCGAAGCGCTGGCGGCCCACGTCATAGCACTGGAAGTGGTTCAGCGCCGGCGGCGCACAGAGGCCGGGATCGCATAGCGTCCCGTCGCCCTGGTAGGAACCGCCGAGGCCGGCACACCCGGCTTCCGACTCGATGACGCAGTCGCTTCCCGCGCAGCAGGCGCCCAACATGGGCATCGGCGTTGCCGTGGACGTCACGGTCGGCGTAGGCGTCGTGGTACCCGTCGGGGTCGGCGTTACTGTGGGGGTCGCGGTGGGCGTCGGGGTCAGCGTGACTGTGGGGGTCGCGGTGGGCGTCGGGGTCAGCGTGACGGGCAGCACGTCGAATGTCGCTAGGGCAAAATTCGCCGCTACGAACAACTGGGGCGAGCCGTCGTCACCCACTTCGCTGCCAACGATCCCAATCGTATACGTGCCCACGTCGCCAGCATCCCAAGAACTACCTGGAGGAGTGATCGTGTAACTTGCCGTCTTCGGTGAACCGTCGATACCGCTTGATTCAGTTCCGCTGACAATCGCGAGTCCGCCGCTGGGTCCTGTGACGGTTACGTCAGACAACGGACCACCGCTGATCGACGGACCGATGGTGGACACATCGATTCCACTGCCGTCGGTGTATTCAACGGTGAATGTGTAAGACGTATCCCCAAAATTCAGGAAGGACACGTCTTGGGCACTCACGTTGGTAACGACCGGCGCCGTGTTGACCGCGCCCGCTTGCGCGCGGACGGGGCTCAGGATGAACAGCGCTAGCGTCAGCACGGGAGCGAGGGGCAGCAGGCAACGGACGGGCATGGGGATCTCCTTGCGATTGAGGAGTGAAAGGCGGCGGACGATCCCGGAGGTCTCCGAGGGTGACCGCGCCGACGATCCGTAGAACTACCCATGAACGAGGCCCGGCTGTCAAGCAGACGCGCCGCGCCGACCCCGACGCCAGCAGGATGCAACACGCCGAGAGCGGGGGCCCGAGCAGCCGCCGCTCAGCCGCTACAACATCACCGACGACGCTGCGGTTCTCACCACGCCCGTCGTAGTCCTCGCGTACCGTGACACTCGAGATGTCCAATGCCGGGGGCGCGACTCGAACGCGCACGCCCCGAAGGGCACGGGGTTTTAAGTTGCACTCCCAGCGGAAATCTCAGCAACGGTGTGCGTCGTGTGTACGGAATCCGGGAGGAATCCAACTCCACTTGCGCATGCTGTTCCCCTCCGCGCACCCGGTTCGGGCATACTTCGGGCATACCTCGGCCCTCTGAGCGAAGGCTGCTCAGCGAAGCTCCGCATCACAACTGACCAGTGTTACGAACGTCCCTGATGTGAGACGGACAGCCAAACACCCGTTGGCGTGGTGCGGTCCGGCGGTTAAGGCGTCTCCACCGGCACGCACAGCTCGCGTGCCCGCCGGACCTCGAGAATTCCGCCGCCGAACTGATTGTCGAACCACACCTCTTTGTTCACGCGCGGCCCCGGCTTGGTCTTGTAACACATGAGCCGGGCCGCGTTGTCGAGAATGCCCTCGCCGTTCTTGTCCACCGGCAGACAGAGCCGGATCGGCTTCTTCACGTCGGTGATGTCAGGCCCGTTCTCGGTGAACTGGTCTTCGACCTCGACGCCCGGGACGCGCCGCCGGTCGCCGCGGACCCGGTAGCACTGGTAATGATCCACCACCGGCGGGTCGAGCGGCGACGCGGGGCCGCTCACGTCCTTCGCCGTCGGCACCAGCAGCCGCTCGGGGCGCTGGAGATCGAGCACGAGCGTGCCGAACTGGTCAGTAACGACCTCCTCAACGACACGCTCGAACCGCACCGACGTGCGCCGGGTCTGGTAACCGACCAGATGATCGGGATCGTCCGGCGCCGTTGGATCCTCGTCGTTCTTGTTCACCGGCGCGCACAGCATGCGCGGCCGGCGCACCTCGGTGACGCTCGGCCCGAAGTCGTCGGTGAGCGCGACCGGGAAGCGGTCGAACTTCGTCCGCGCGACGTCGTAGCACTGGAAGTGGTTGATGCCGGGGTCGCAGGCATCACCCAGCCCGTCACCGTCGCCGTCCCCCTGTCCCGGGTTCACGATCAGGGGACAGTTGTCCGCCTCGTCGAGGATCCCGTCGTCGTCGTCATCCGGGTCGCAAGCATCGCCCAGCCAATCGCCGGCAACCAATTGGCATACCGAGTGCTCCAGATCCGTGTTCGTCTGGTCGGGGTTGAATACGTAGGGACAATTGTCAGCCCTGCAAAAGTTACAATCTTCAATTGTATAGCAGTCGTCACCATCGGGGTCGATGTCGCAGGGGTCACCGTCGCCGTCGCCATCGATGTCGCTCTGATCGGGATTCGCCAGGAAGAGGCAGTTGTCGGTGAGGTCGTCGACGCCGTCCCCGTCGTCATCCGGATCACAGGCGTCCCCGATGCCGTCACCGTCGAAGTCGGCCTGCACCGGCGGCGTGTCGAGGTCGGGGGGTGGTGGCCCAGGGTTCGCGACGTCGATACAGTTGTCGGCGCCATTCGGGGCTCCGTCCCCATCCCGGTCGGTGTCGCAGGCATCTCCCAGCTCGTCCTCGTCGAGGTCGCCCTGACCGGGATTGGCAGCGAACGGGCAGTTGTCGACGTCATCGTTCGCGCCGTCGTTGTCGTCGTCCGGGTCGCAGGGATCCCCCGCGCCATCCTGGTCGTTGTCATCCTGGTCGGTGTTGGCGATGGCCGGACAGTTGTCTTCAGTGTCGAGACGATAGTCGCCGTCGCCGTCGGGGCCCACGGGGACCGGGACGTAGATCGCCCTCGCCGTCACACTCGGAACACAGGGATCCGGCACGTCGTAGTCTCGCGCCGGCCCGAAGCCTCGGAAGCGGACTGTGTAATGTCGACCGATCTCGGTGGCGGGATCCGGAACGCAGCCGGTTGTAGTGAGCGTATTGTCCCACCGGTCAAAAACCAGCAGGGTCGTCTCGTCGGCGTCCATTGCCGTCGGCGAGGCGCTGATCTTGACGGACGACCTGCCGGTACTGTCTGGGTGATTGATTTCATTACGGAAGCACACCCCCGGCAGAGACGGGTCGAGGTTGAACGCGTTGTCGTTATGAAAAGGGAGGGTCTGCTCCGTGGTACAGAGACGACTGGGGAAGGTGACAACGGATTGCCAGACGACCTGCCCGTAGTAGCTGGCGCTGTGGTTGTAGTCGCCGTTGAGCTGAACGGGGCAGCTCAGTAGCTGGCTGCCGGGGATGCCGACCAGCTCGAGGTTGCAGTAGGAGTACGCGAGGTCGTAGCGCGCGCGGATGTCGGCGCCAGCGGCGTCGTAGGCCTCCACCCTCACGAGGGACGTTTGGGCGAAGGCGAGGCCCATACTCGCACCGAGCAGTGCCATCGCCAGCAAGAGCGTCCGAGGCTTCGCCAGCGTGGCGCCCCCTACCGCGCACCAGGCAACAGTATGTTTCACGAGCGCCATGATCGAGCCTCCCCTCATGGATTGGAGTCAGCGAATGGTGCGGGATCGGAGGCCAACTGGGGCCACGCCACGCGGACCGTTCCCAAGGAGCCCCCACAGTGTCACGAAAGTCTCCGGCGCGTCCAGTGAAAATACGTACGTGCAACCCACCGCGGAGGCGTATCCCCCTGAGCTCCGGGCCACGGAACGCTCTCCGCGGCAAGCGCCCTAACCGTGAACGCATACTAGATAGGAAAACCGCACGGGATTCGGCGTCCCGCGCGGGCGGTGAAGTTCCCACCGCGCCGCCGCTTCTCGGACGATATGCCCGAAGTATGCCCGCCGGCGGAGCGCAGCGACCGAGGATGTGGCAATGCGCATCACCGGCCACAGGCCCGGACGATGTTCGGTCGCTACAACATCACCGACGTGATGGATGCCGCGGATCGTACGGCCAGCTACGTCGATGACCGTGCCCAGAAGCCCGCGAGCGTTACCCCGCTTCGCCTGCGCGACAGCCAGTGAGTCCTCAGCTTGGGCATACTTTGGGCATACTTGAGGTTCTCACCGCGCCCGTCGTAGTTCTCGGGCGCCGTAACTATTGAGATTTCCAATGCCGGGGGCGCGACTCGAACGCGCACGGCCTTGCGGCCACGGGGTTTTAAGCCCCGTGTGTCTACCTGATTCCACCACCCCGGCTCAGACTACGACCTATCATGTCCCGGGCAGCGAGCGCATCACTGGGTGGCGAATCCCGTGCCCCTGCCGAAGCACGCCGCACCAGTGCACGCTCGCGGACCTACGCTTGACGAAGCGTCCCGCCGTTGGAAGCGTGTTGCTCAAGGGCACCGCCGGACGTTCAAGATCGGTCGAGATAGAACCCGAGCGCGGCTGCCGCGAAGGCGGTCGTGTGCGGGCGCGGATGCCGAGTGGTTGCGTGCGCGCCGTCGTACGCCAGTGCAACACCCTGCGCGTCTACCCAGCTCCCGTCGGCCTCTTGCGCCCCGAGGATGATTGCCACCCAGCGAGCCGCGTCGGCGCGCGACGGCGAGGCAAAGGCAAGGAGGATCGCCGCGCGCTCCGCGAAGAGGTCACTGAACGAGGGATCGGCGTTCTGCTCGACAGTGATTCGCGCGAGGAGGATCGGAATCCGACCGAGCAGGAGGTCCGGCAGATCGAGACCCGCCTCCTTCGCCCATTCGAGACCAAGGAGTTGGTGCGTCTGCACGTATCCGCGCTCGTCGTCAGCCAGGAACGCGGTGAGAAACTCGATGGCCCGTGTCTCAGGCAGGCCCAGCGGGGCGAGGACGTAGGTGGCGAAGCGCTCGAAACCGCGACCCGGATGCTCCGGCAAGTGCACTTTGGCCGCACGCGGGTCGATCAGCGAGATCGCATCGTTGGCGTGCAGGTCCTCGACACCTCGCCCGATGAAATCCCCCAGGCGTTGATCGCGAAAGGTGCGATGCAGCCGCTGGAGGATCCACACCGATCCAACGTTGCGCGCCGATGCCCCCGCCAGCGCGTCCACGGCGCGCTCGAATGCCTGGGGCACAGCGCCGTCGCGCTCAAGATCCTCGGCAACCACCGTGAGTGACTGCGGCGAGTCACCTGGTAGCCACATAGACCACACTGCCGCGCCCAGCACGACCGCCGCAATGCCACAACCGCCGATCCATCTCGCCGTCGGCCACACGCCCGATCGCGCCGAGGAGGCCTCGTCACCTCTCACCGGCGCTCCGAGACCGATGCGCACATCGAGGGAGTATCGAGAACAACTAGCGGCGTAGCCTGTACGAAAACAGGGAAGCACGACAGGGGCCCGGGGGGAGAACCCCCAGGCCCCTGATCAGAGGAGCAACACAAATCGTCAAGTCGAACCGCTTACTGGCAGATCATCTCCACCTCGACCTCGAGATCGCCGATCGCCGAGTCGTAAGCCGCGATCTGGCCGACCATCGTCATCCCGGACGTTCCGGTCGAGAGCAGAGTGTCTGGATCGATCAGCGCACCTGTGGCGGTCTTCGCACCGCCGCTCGGCAGCGTCGCAGCCGCGACGTAGTTTGCATCCTGGATGATGCCGGTCGCCGTACCGGTGGTGAGCGGGATGCACGCGGAGCCGATCGTGATCAGGGTATCGGCGCCGTCGCACGGCAGCGCGGTCTCGACCGCGATGCTGGTGCTCAGATCGCAGGTAAGCGAGCCCTTCGCGCCCGTCGCGCCCACGCCACGATCGATGCAGGTACACTGACAGGCGTTGTCCGGCGGCGCGAGGCCCCCGAGGGCGATCGGGTGGTTGTGGGGACCCAATGGCGTGTCTTGGCCTGGGCAGAAACCGCCGGGGCAGTCCGCGTCCGCGGTACACGCCGCCTCGTCGTTCGCCCCACCGTTGCAGAAGCCCTCGCAACCCGCCGAATCCTCGGCGACGTCCTGTCCGAGGCCCGAGCAATGGGTCGCGCAGTCCGAGGCGCACTCGGCATTCGAGCTGCAGGTGTCGATGGTGTGGAACGCCTCGAGGTCATAGCCAGGGGTGGTCGCGTCGTCCATGCAGCTGAGCGCGCCCGACGTAGCACACGAAGGTCCAGCCGTGATGCAAACAAAGCCGACGGACGCAATCTCAATCGGAGTGATGCTGTCGATGTCGCAGGTGCAATCTTCCGTGGCGCCACCGTCCGAATTGCAGTCGACGTCGATCGTGCCCGTCGCAGCGAAGGGGGGGAACGGGATCGACGAGCTGAGCGTCAACAAGCTGCCGGTGTCGAGCGTGCACGAATGGCTGACCGCGCCGACAGGAAGGCGGCAGCCCGGAAGCACGCAGCTGCCGTCCGAGACACCGTTGTCGAACAGGTCGCAATCACGGTTCAGACCGTCCGCGGCGTTCAGCGCCGCGCAGACCTCGCACTCGACGAAATGCTCGAGGCAGTCGCCGAGCGCATTGACCGTCTGCGCGCCCTGAGACGTCGCCGCCTGCGTTGCGCACTCGCCATCGCCGAACGCGACGGTCAGGTCCACGCCCTTGTCGATGCATTTCTTGAGCAGGCTTTTGTAGATGCCGCCCTTGAGTGGATCGCTGCACTTGCCGGCGATCTTCCCCTTGGCGTCGGGCTGCGCATTCACGCCGGTGCCCAGGCAGATGTCCTGAAGTTCGGTCGGGGTCTGGATCAATCCCGGCGGGATCTTGCCCTTGAGACCATCCTTCTTGCAGCTGATGAACGCCTTGATTTTGGTCGCCTCGCACTTGTACGCGTCCTTGAGCACCGCCTCCTGGCACTTGCCGAGGTCCTTGGTCGGGTCCTCTTGGAGCGCGATCGCGGTATCCAACGAGGCACCGAAGAAGCGCTGGTAGATAGCGACTTCCTTGATCTCAGCGGCGTCATCGACCTGAGAGGAATTCAGGGGACCGAGGGGCGGGACGGGCACGCCCTTGTCGTCGCACTTCTTGGTGTAGGCTTCGGCAGCCTTGTCCCGGCGCTTCAGGAGCTTGCCCTTGACGTCGACGAGGGCGCCGGGCACGCCGATGCATGCGTCTGCGCTCCCGATCTTGCTCTTCTGGAAATCTTTGACGCAGCCAAGAATCAGCTTGGACACGTCCTTCGTGTATTTCCCCAAGCCCTTGTTTGCGGTGTTGATGCAGCCCTGTTCATCCTTCGAGAGCTGCGCAGAAGCATTGCCAACCGGCAACGCCAACAAGGTCAGCGTGAGCCCCCCCAATAGGAAGGCTTGAGGGAATCTAGAAACCAATCGCATGATGAACTCCTCGTTCCGGTTGGGCAGGGGGCGCGTCGGCCAGCGGCAGGTGCGATCCAGCGGCGAATGCGATCCGCTCGAATGCACCGGGATGTTCTCCGGCGGCCAGCGAGAGCGGTTCTTCCCTGCGGGACATCTACATGGGCATGTGCTCCTAAGTATCCGGAGTGGCTACGGTCTTGCTAACATCATGGGTGGATCGCTGTCAACGAAGAGGCCGATGCGGGTGCAGTTAGGAATCGAGACGCATCCAGCACATGCGACACGCCGATAGCGACCAGCCCGGCACCGGAGCGATCACGATCCCAAGGGCACGGCCGTCCCGAACGGCTTCGCGCTCGCATGGGGCTCGCGCTTCAGGATGTCGTTCTCGACGTGGGCGCGAAATTCCCCCCCGAACAGGTAGCCGCGCTCCTTCCAGAAATCCTGGCCGCCGGGCGAGAGGAACAGGTTCATCATGACGGCTTCCCACCCCAACCAGAGTTCGCGCGACAAGGTCCCTTCGCGCCACTTGATGAATGCATCCTGAGAACAGGAAAGGAACGCCATGAACGTACAGACGAAGCGCGCCTTGTCGCCCTCGGAGAGGGCTGCGTAGTCGCGGAGTCCGTTGACGCTGATGGCCGAAAGGTCGGCGTCTGCGGCGAGCATGCGGTACCAGGTCGCAAACGCCTCGTGCACGGACTGTGCAGCGGCGGACTTGACGGCACTCGTGTTGGCCCGGATCTGAACCGCGAGATAGATCAACGTCGCGACGGTAGCGACCGCGCCAACGAGTTCCCCGAGGCTGCCGAGATCCTGGATCGTCATGATCGCCGTCGATCAATCATCGGACCACGGGAGATTGGTCTTCGATTCCGCCGCGACGAGACCGGCGTCGATGAAAGCGCGGAACTCGGACGAGAACGCCGTCCGCTGCCCTTGCCAGATGGCCTTCGTTCCGGGGGTCGCCACGTTGCCGTGCATCCTACTGGCCCAGCCTTCCCAGGTGCCTGGGTCCAACGCACCGGAGGAGTACTGGAAGTGAATGTTCTCATAGTGGCGGAGAATGCTCACCGTCAGCAAGCTGAACTGCGCGTGCTCGGTCTCGTTCAGTTGCTCGGGGTTCTGCGATCCACGCATGAAGATTCCGGTGGCCACGGGATCCCGCCCGATCGCCGAGGTCCATTCGGAAAGCGCGGCGGTCGCGGCCTGGTAGGTCGCGGCACGCGCGGAGTTCGTGTTCTGGCGGATCTGGATCGCGAGATAGACGAGCGTGACGAGCACGCCCACGCCCCCGAGGAAGTCCCCGACATTTCCCAAGATCTCGTACACGACCCCGCCTCAGTTGGATCAAGCTCGTCTTGGATACATCATCCGCCACGACTTCCGGGCCCCGCACCGTCCGGACGGGATGCGACCCCGGGGAGAAACTAGAAGAGGCGGCGAGCGGATTCGAACCGCTGAATCGAGGTTTTGCAGACCTCTCCCTTAACCACTTGGGTACGCCGCCCTGCTGCCGACCACGCTTCTTGCGTTCGGTCGTGCTCGCGCGGCTCGACGCCGCGAAGCGTGGAGGAGTTCGTACCATGCCAGGGTCCCGACCGGCAAGGTGGGATCGACCCGCATTGCCTCACGGGGTGCAAGGCCCTACACTCGTTCCATGCGCATCGCCCTGGCGCTGGTCCTCGTGCTCTCCGTCGCCCTGCCGGCCGACGCGGTCATCTATCGCTGGGTCGATGAGAACGGCGCCGTGAATTTCGACGACGACATCGACCGCGTACCGGTCGATCAGCGGCCGGAGATGAAGGTGTTTGCGGTCAAGCCACCTCCGCCGGCCCCGGTCGATGATGCCCCCGCGGAGGGGCCGCGCCAGGCCTCCTTCGCCCGCCGGGTCGCGCGTGATCTCGGGCTGCAGAAATCGAGCACACAGGATCCGGTGTCGGTGCTGCAGGTCGTTGGCATCTACCCGGCAGTGGGCTGGCATCCGGCCGGACCGCTCACCCTGTCGATCGTCGATGAAGTCGTCGCGACCACCGTAGCGGCTGCGCGCGCGCATCGCCTCCGCCACACGGCCGCGAGCGCGGAGGCGACGGTGCTGGCCGCCGCCAAGGGTCTCGGCATCGACGTGCCGCCGCCAACCGTCATCCCGGACCCTCCCCCACCACCGCCCGAGCCGGCTCCAATCGTGGTGGCACCGAACATCATCGTCGAGGCCGCCGCGTCGGCTCCGGTGATCGTGCAGCAGCCCTACCCCGCGAGCTACGCCCCAGGATTGTATCCGACCACGAACGGCATTCTCTTCCAATCGTCGCGGAACTCAGCGGAACGGCGTGCATCGACTCCGCCACCGACCGCCCGCATCCCGCCGATTACCAATGCCGTCGGCCGGTTGCGACTGCCGCTGATCCAACCCCTGCAGGTCCGGCCGTTCCAGCGCCCGCCGCGCTGACCAGCACCGCATTGGCCATGCCTCTGCGGGTCGGCTATCTGCTTCCCGGTTCACGCGGGAGGGAGACGACATGCAACTCGACACCGGCATCGCCACGGGCGCACTTGCAGACGTTGGCCGGTACGCCGCAGCGGCCGAAGAGATGGGATTCGACGGGCTGTGGTCCGTGGAGACCAGCCAGGATCCCTACCTGCCGCTGACGCTGGTCGCCGAGCATACGAGCCGCCTGCGCTTCGGACCGGCGATCGCGGTCGCCTTTCCCCGGAGCCCGCTCGTCCACGCGCAGATCGCGTGGGATCTGCAACGGCAGTCGGGGGGGCGCTTCATTCTCGGTCTCGGCACCCAGGTGAAGGGCCACAACGAGCGCCGCTTCGGCATCCGCTGGGAGGCACCCGGACCGCGTTTGCGGGAGATGATCCAGATGATCCGCGCCGTCTGGGATTGCTGGCAGAACGGCACCAAGCCCGCCTTCGAGGGCGAGTACTACCGCTTCACGATGATGACCCCCTTCTTCAATCCCGGACCGATCGAGCATCCGGCCATTCCGATCTACATCGCCGGCGTCAACGCCTACATGTGTCGGCTCGCAGGGGAGCTGTGCGATGGCCTGCACGTGCACCCCTTCCATTCGACCAGGTACCTCCGCGACCACCTGCTCCCGGAGCTGCACGAGGGACTGGCGAAGAGCAATCGTCGCCGCGAGGAGCTCTCGCTCGCCACGACGGCGTTCGTCATTGCCGGAGATACCGACGAGGAAATCGAGCGCGCCAGGGAACCCGTTCGCATGCAGCTTGCCTTCTACGCCTCGACCCGGACCTACCGGCGCATTCTCGAGACCCACGGCTGGGGCGAGACGTCCGGTCGGCTGAACCAGAAAGCTGCCAAAGGCGATTGGGCCGGCATGGCGCGCGAGATCACCGACGAGATGCTCGATGTCTACGCCATCAGCTGCCGCTGGGATCAGGTCGGAGAGAAGATCAAGGAGAAGTATACCGGCATTCTCGATCGTGTGGCACTCTATGTCCCGTGGAAACCTGGCGAAAAGAACGAACGATGGCAGGGCATCCGACGCGCGCTGACCTAGCCGTCTGCGATCCTTCCCCCGCGCGACGGGACGCGTGCCGCCGGTGATCGGCCGGATGCGCCGCACCGGCGGACCAACGAAGGTCTCCTTCACGACCCACGGCCGCCGTCGACTCGTGACGATCGAGGGCGGCTCGCTCGCAGAGGTCGAGCGCCAACGCTTGCGCCGCCTTCTTCGCCCCCTCCCGGTGCAGCGGGGGACCGTGACGATCCGTCACGACTGGTCGGGACGCCGCCGCATCACGTTCACGCGCGACATTCCCGAGGGAGTGCATCAGGTGATCCGGAACATCGTCGGCAACCTGACGCGTTTGCGTCAAGCCTGACGCCCGCTCACGCGCCTCGGCTCACGCCTGACTCACTCGCCGAGGTAGACGACTTCACCACGATCGACGATGACCGCGGAGGGAATGTCGTCGTCCACCAGCCCATGGCCCATGCGCAGGTGCGACACGAAATGCACGCGCTCCCGGAATCGACGCTCGTGCACGAGACAGCGATACGGAGCGCGGTTGATCGTCACGACTCCCGGGACGGTGTGATGCGAGCCCCCGAACGGAAAGACGACATCGGTCGAATACTCGAGAGGTAGACCCACCCAGACCTGGGGACGGACGCCGCGCCGGCCGCGGCGAATGCCCACCTCCCCTGCTGAAGCGACGAACGACGAGAGGAGGATCGCCCCGAGACTGGCCACCACGATCGTGAACCGCATGGCCTCGAGTATGCCGTCCCGAGCCTCCTCCGGACAGCCATCAATCGCCGGCGCTCCACCCGGCCAACCGGGTGGTCTCGTCCCCCGCGTACTCCCAGAGCAATTCGACGGCGCGATCGGGGCTCCAGCGCCCCGACGACTGAAGAAACCGCCGGTCCTTCGGCGGTGCCAACACGGCCTCCTGCAGGAAGGGATACGCCGCCACCCATTCCGGCACGTCGCCGTCCGAGAAGTATGGCATCTCGCGTGGCGCCCGCGTCCGCATCTTCCGGCGCGCCTCGACTTGATACTCCAGCTTCGCTGCCAGAATATCGCTCGCGGTCTGATAGGCAGCCAGGACGTCGAAGGCGACACCGCGTACCGACGCAGCGGCGTCGCCCGTCCCGAAGTCGATCTCGCGCATCGCCGTATCGGCCTGCTGGCGCTCGAGGTCGTAGATGGCCATTGGCACCGAGACGGTCGCCCGCGCCTCCACCTTCCGGAGCAACGCGACGGCTTGCTGGGCGCGGGATCGGAGGTCCCCCGCCACGGTCGGGTCCTGCGGCAGCGCACGTGGCTCGCGCCGGGCATCGGCGGCGACCGCGCGCGCAGCCGCGGGCACGTCACCTTCGAGGGCGGGCTCGATCACGCCATCGCTCCCATTCGGACGTGCGGTGGTCTCTCTGATGTCGCTCGCCTCGCGCGACGCCTCGTCCGCGACTTTCACAGCATCGCCCGCTTCGCCGGCCGCTCCTGCAAGGACATCGTTCGACACAGGCGCACTCGGCGACACCACGGCCAGGGCGCGGGCAGACGCCGGCACGTCCTGCTCGGCCACGGCCATGGCCGGAGCCACGGCGGCGTCGCGTGTCGCGCCCACGGAGGCCGCCTCGACGGCGCCAGCACGCGGCGACTCCGTCACGACGGCGTCCGGCACCTCCGGCGGGTCGTCCTCCCTCGGGTCGCGCGCGGACACCAACACTGGCACGAGTCCTTCCGGCCGCTCGACCGCCAACAACAACGGCAATCCCCGCGCGAAGGCCTCGGCCGCCGCGCCCTCGACATCGTCGCACGTCTCGACGCTGGCACCGTTCGCCTGACGGACCGCGTCCCCCGGCTTCAATGGCGCGCTCGCGCTCGGCTGCTCGACAGCAACCACCCCTCGGCCAGTCCCGAGCAACGTGCCACGTGCCTCGAGGGCGATGGGATACGCCTCCGGCAGCACGCATGACGTCCCCGCGCTGGCAGCCGATCCCCATAGCGCGACGACACACGTCGCAGCAGCCATCACTCGACCCTTCGCTTCGATTCGCACGAAGGCTCACCAAGCACAGGGCTCGCGAGATTACCAGCGGGCTGCTACACGAGCCGCGATGGCCGACGCATCCACTGACAAGGCGCACGGTATCCGGTGGGACCTCACACGCTTGTACGCAGGGCCCGACGACCCGCAACTCGACGCGGACATCGCAGACGCCCGCCGCCGCGCAGACACCTTCGCCGGCGCGCAGCGAGCAGGAGACGCGCATACGTCCGCTGGCGCACTCCAGGAGGCGCTGCGCGAATACGAAGCGATCCTCGCACTCGGCCGACGACCCGCGTTCTACGGCTCGCTCCTGGCAGCAGCCGACGGCGAGAATGCGCAGGCACTCGCCCTCGAACAGCACACCGCCGAGGCGGAGACGGCGCTCGGCAATCAGCTCGTGTTCTTCGAACTCGGCCTGGCGACTCTCGACGAGGGTCGCTTCCAGGCCCTGGTCGCCGATCCCGCGCTGCAATCCTACCGCCACTTCCTGACGACGCTCCGGCGCTCGCGCCCGCACCGCTTGTCCGAGGCCGAGGAACGCGTCCTCGCCATGAAGGACGTCAGCGGACGGGACGCGTTCGTCCAACTCTACGACGAGATCTGCGCCGCGCTCCGCTTCCGGCTGAGCGCGGACGGTCCGGAGATGGCCGAGGGTGAGGTCATCGCCCTGCTCCACCATCCGGAACCGCAACAACGCGCCGCCGCCCTCGAAAGCCTGCTGACGACGTTCGCGCGCGAACGCCTGCCCCTGACCGCCGTGACCAACGCTCTCCTGCTCGATCACCGGCTCGAAACCGATCTCCGCGCCTACCCCACGGTCATCGCGCCGACGCACCTCGCCAACGAGGTCGAGCCTGCCGTGGTCGATGCGATGATGCACTCGGTCGAGCGCCACTACCCGGTCATGCAGGAGTTCTTCCGACTGAAGGCCCGCCTGCTCGGCCTCGCGCAGCTCACGATCGCCGACGTGTACGCGCCAACGGGCACCACCGCGCCTGTCCCGTTCACCGAAGCGCGGACCATCGTGCTCGACGCGTTCGCCCGTTTCGATCCCGAGTTCGCGACGCACGCCACGGCCTTCTTCACCGACGCCCGCATCGATGCCGAGGTCCGGCCCGGGAAGCGCCCCGGCGCCTTCTGCGCAGCACTCGGTCCCGACGACGACGCCTGGGTCCTGGCGAGCTATGCCGACACGACGCGCGACGTCGCCACGATCGCACACGAGCTCGGCCACGGCGTCCACGACACGTTGGCCCGCGGGCAAAGCCTCTTGAGCTACAGTCCGCCTCTGGTCCTCGCCGAGACCGCGTCGGTCTTCGCCGAAATGTTGGTCACGGACCATCTGCTCGCAGAGGCCCCGGACGACGCCACGCGCCGGCAGATTCTCGTCGAGACGTTGGACGAAATCTACGGCACCGTCTTTCGCCAACACGCGCTCACCCGTTACGAGCTCGCCGCACATGCCGCACGGAAGACGCATCGCGTGAGCACCGACGAGCTATCGACGCTCTGGACCCAGGAACAAACCCGGTTGCTGGGCGACGCCGTCACGCTTACCGACAGCTACCGCTGGGGATGGATGTACATCCCCCACTTCGTCCACAGTCGATTCTATTGTTACTCGTACGCGTTCGGAGAGCTGTTTGCGCTGGCGCTGTTCCAACGTCATCGCGAGCAGGGGCCCGCCTTCGTGTCGGAATATCGCGCACTCCTGGCCAGCGGCGGCAGCGTCGCGCCGACCGACCTGGCCGCACGCTTCGGCTTCGATCTGACCTCGCCTGCCTTCTGGGACGGGGGCTGTGCCGTGGTGCGCGCCCGCGTCGAGGATCTGCGCCGCAGTCTGTAGGGACTGGCCACCCACTCAGGGCGCCGGGCGTAGCTCCGGCAGGGGCAGCGCTTCGGGCCATCCCGCACCCGCGCGGGCGGCCTGATCCCACGCGGCACTCCCCGCCAGCAACACGGAGGTGTCGACCCCCTCGAAGGCTGGCTCGAGCGGGCCCAGCTTCTCGCGCGCGGAGGCAAACAACCGGACCGCCGAGCCCGCGTTCTCGTGGACCAGATGGTGCAGAGCCACGACCAACTGAATCACGCCCTGGTAGAAACGGCGCCGCTCGCCAGTGAGCGTCTGCCACTCTCGCTCGAGCACCTCGTGCACCTCGAAGAACAGCCCCGCGGCAAGAAGCACGGCCGCCACCCCGAGCGCCCCAGGGAATGGCCGTGGGCGGGTACGATCGGTCGCCAGGGCCTGCCGGGCGCAGCGCAACCGCTCCACCAGCGGGCCAGGCGCGACGCCAGCGGCCGGCAGCAAGGCACCAGCCTCACCCACCTGCACGAGAGCGACCGACGATGCCAGACGCGCCGCGCGGCCCCGTGCCGGGACCGTGCCCGCACCGACAAGGACCGCGGTCAGATCGTCGAGCAGCCCAATCGCGTCGGGCCTCTCGAACGCCTCGAGGATGACCGCGGCAAGCGCGTCGCGGGCTGCGCGGCTTCGGCTGGTCAGTGGCGGTCGCGTCACAAAAAGAAACGCGGCCCCGGACGATGCCGAGGCCGCGTAACATGTGAGAGCGGGTGAAGGGCTTCGAACCCTCGACCCCGACCTTGGCAAGGTCGTGCTCTAGCCAACTGAGCTACACCCGCGTAGCCGGTAACATTATGAGGGCAACTGGAGGCTGTCAATCACTCCGGGAGCTCCGCCAGCGAGCGTCTGAACCGGATTCCGTAGTCGATCGCTGACCAGAAACCCAACACGAGCGAGACCCAGAGGAAGAACATGCCGATCGCGTAGAAATCGACGTAGGCGTACGGATAGTGCACGAGCAGGCCCACGATCGCAAAGATCTGGAAAATCGTCTTGTACTTCCCGAGTTCCTCCGCCCCGATCGTCACGCCCTCGCTCGCCGCCAGGCTCCGCAGTGCCGTGACCGTCAACTCACGCGCTACGATCAGCACGACCACCCACGCCGGCACCCGTGAATCGCACACGCCACTCGCTTCGTGGATCACGCACGGCATGCCGGCCAGCATGATGAGCGCCGAGAGCACCAGCAGCTTGTCGGCCAACGGGTCCAGGAACTTGCCGAGCGTCGTGACGATGCCGTGCTTCCGCGCCAGATACCCGTCGAGGTAGTCGGTGATCGACGCGACAATGAACAGCGCGGCCGCTGCCACGCTCGTCGCGGGCCGGGAATCGACGAGCAGGATGACGAGGACCGGCACCACCGCGATCCGCGACAGCGTGAGGAGATTGGGCACGGTCCACAGCGAGCCTCGTGTCGACCGCACGCGCTAGAGCCCCGGACACACGCCGGCGGCGCTCACCGCCGGGCGAGTCGCTGCTGCAGGTACTGCTGTCGGAACCGCAGCACGCGCTGCACGTAGTTCTGCGTCTCGCGGTACGGCGGAATGCCGCGATGACGATCGACGGCTCCAGCGCCGGCGTTGTACGCGGCCAGCGCCAGGACGACGTTGTTCTTGTATCGATCGAGGAGCATCCGCAGGTGCTCGACGCCACCGCGGATGTTTTCGGCCGGCGAATGGATGTTGCGGACCCCGTGCCGGACCGCCGTCGCCGGCATCAGCTGCATGAGCCCACGGGCCCCTGCAGGTGAGATCGCGTTTGGCTGATAACTCGACTCGGCGTGGATGACCGCCTTCACCAACGACTGATCCACCTGATACCGGCGTGACATCGTGGCGATGATCGGGTCGAACCGGCGCGAGTCGCGGTGGACGCCCCCGGCCCGGGACCGTCGCGCCGACGCGCGTGCACGCCGCCCGGAGTCCTTGATGACGACCTTGTAGCGGCTGTTGGTGGGAACGTTGGTAAAGTGCAGCGTTCCGTACCGGTCGCGCCACTGATAGATATCCGCGGCCGCAGGAGCACTCCAGCTCCCAACCACAACGCCGCACGCAATGGCCGCGGCTGCCCAACGCCTGACCCCCACCCCCATCATTGGCGGTCACGATAGTCACCGGCCCGCGGGTCGTCAACGGAGGAAATCCTCGGGGCACGATTTGGCCAGAGCACTCCGCTACGGGCCCCGGGGGGCCTGCCGCCCGCCGAGTCAAGATTCTGACGGCGCGATGAGCGTGTCCCGGCCATCCAAAGCCGGAACGCGCTCGGGAAAATCGAGCGTGTAGTGCAGGCCCCGACTCTCACGCCGCGCCAACGCCGAGCGGACGATCAGATCGGCCACGACGGCGATGTTCCGGAGCTCGAGGAGATCGTCGGTCACGAGAAAGTCCCAATAATACTGCCGGATCTCCTCGTTCAGCATCGCGATCCGCTTCTGGGCCCGTTCGAGCCGCCGGGTGGAACGGACGATGCCGACGAAGTTCCACATCGTCCGACGCACCTCGTCCCAATTCTGGGTGACCACGACCGACTCGTCGCTGTCGACGGCCGTCCCCGGGTTCCAGTCGGGCACCTCGGGGACCTGGCTCCTGGCATCGGCCAGCATGGCACGCGCGTGGCAGCCCGCCCGATGGCCAAACACCAGCCCCTCGAGGAGGGAATTGGAGGCCAGCCGGTTGGCGCCGTGCAGACCCGTCATCGCCACCTCCCCACAGGCGTACAACCCCTGCAGGCTGGTGCATCCATCGCGATCGGTCACCACGCCGCCACACATATAGTGAGCCGCCGGAACGACGGGAATCCACTCTCGTGCGATGTCGATGCCGAACGACTGGCACTGGGCGCCGATGTTCGGGAACCGCTCCGCCAGGAACGCCGGCGGCTGATGGGTGATGTCGAGGTACACGTGCTCGTACCCGTGCAGCTTCATCTCGTGGTCGATCGCCCGCGCGACCACGTCACGAGGCGCCAGCTCGGCGTCACCGTGATACTCGGCCATGAACTTGGTGCCGTCAGGACGCCGGAGGAGCGCCCCCTCACCACGTAGCGCCTCCGAGATGAGAAACGACTTGGCCTGGGGATGGAAGAGACAGGTCGGGTGGAACTGAAAGAACTCCATGTTGCCGACCGCCGCCCCTGCCCGGTACGCGATCGCCACCCCGTCGCCAGTCGCGACGTCGGGGTTGGTCGTATACAGATACACCTTCCCGGCACCGCCCGTGCACAGCACGGTGACGCGCGCAGGCATCGTCTCGACGGCACCGGTATCTCGATTGAGGACGTAGGCGCCCCAGCACGTCGGTGGGCGTCGACCGTCCCCAACGGTCCGATCGGTAATCAGATCGACGGCCAGCGTGTTCTCGAGCACGGTGACGTTCGGATGCGCCAGCACGGCCGTCGACAATGCGCGCACGATCTCCTGTCCGGTCAGGTCTCCGGCGTGCAGCACGCGTCGACGCGAGTGCCCGCCTTCCCGCCCGAGATCGTATTCGACGGCGTCACCGTTGCGCTGCTGGTCGAATCGGGTGCCCAGCGCGATCAGCGCCTGAACGCGCGCGGGCCCCTCCCGCACGACCATCTCGACGATGTCCTCGTGGCACAAGCTGTCACCGGCCGCGATCGTATCGGCCGCGTGGAACTCGAACGAGTCCTCGGGGCTGATGACCGTGGCCACCCCCCCCTGCGCGTGCCACGAGTTACTCTGCTCGGTGCGGCCCTTCGTGACGATTGCCACCTGGCCGTGGTCGGCGACTTCGAGCGCAAAACTGAGACCGGCGATGCCACTCCCGATCACAAGATAGTCCCAGCATGGCGGCGCCGTGGACATTCCGAACCTCGGGCAACGCTACCGCGGATCCTTGGCGTCGAAGAGCACGAGCTGGCGGACGCCGTGGTCCTCGACCTCGACGGGATAGTTCCCGGTGAAACAGGCGTCGCAGTGCCCCGTGCGCTCGCCCCCAAGGAACGCGTACATGCCGGCTTCGCTCAGATAGGCCAACGAGTCGGCCGTGATGTACGCACCGATCTCCTCGACCGAATGCGCTGAGGCGATGAGTTCGTCGCGGGTGGGCGTGTCGATACCGTAGTAGCAAGGATTGGTCGTTGGCGGCGAGCTGATCCGCACGTGCACTTCCGATGCGCCGGCATCACGAATCATCTTCACGATCTTCCGGCTCGTGGTCCCCCGGACGATCGAATCGTCGACGACCACGACCCGCTTCCCTTCGAGCACGGATCGCTGGGCGTTCAGTTTCACCTTGACGCCGAAGTGCCGAATCGCATCGCGGGGCTCGATGAACGTGCGCCCGACGTAGTGATTGCGGATGAGGCCCATCTCGAAGGGAAGCCCAGCGGCCTCGGCGTAGCCAATCGCGGCGGGAACACCCGAGTCGGGCACGGGCACGACGATGTCGGCCGGAACGCCCGACTCCGCCGACAACTGCCGTCCGAGCTCCTTGCGCACCTGATACACGCTTCGCCCGTAGACCGTAGAGTCAGGACGCGCGAAGTAGATGTACTCGAAGATACACGGCGCGATCTCCTTCGCGGGAAACACACGATAGGACGCCAGCCCCGCTTCCGAAACGACCACGACTTCGCCGGGCTCGATCTCGCGCTCGTACGTCGCATCGACGAGATCCAGCGCACAGGTCTCGGACGCCACGACCCAGGCCCCCTTCACCTTCCCCAACACCAACGGCCGGAACCCATACGGATCACGCGCGGCGATCAACTTGTCCGGCGACAGAAACACCAGGGCATACGCGCCACGCACCGCACGAAGCGCCTCGACCACCCGATCTTCGATCGTGTCGGCGCGCGACGCCGCGATCAGGTGGACGAGCACCTCCGTATCGACGCTCGACTGGAAGATCGAGCCGGACGCCTCGAGCTCGGCGCGCAGGACCTCGGCGTTGACGAGGTTCCCATTGTGCGCGACGGCCAGGCCGCCGTGCCCGTACTCGACCACCAAGGGTTGCGCATTCTTCAACTGCGAGGCGCCGGTCGTCGAGTAGCGATTGTGCCCGATCGACGCGTACCCCGTCAGCCGCCGCACGATGTCCTCGGGGAAGACGTCGTGCACCAGCCCGACGCCGCGATGCGACACCAGCACCTGGCCGTCCGACGACACGATCCCGGCAGCCTCCTGACCACGGTGCTGCAACGCGGACAACCCGAGATAGGCGAGGTTGGCCGCCTCCGGATGCCCGTAGACGCCGACGATCCCACACTTTTCGCGAAAGGCCTTCAATGCTGTCCGTCTATCACTGGGGTGGGTTGTCAGCGAGAACCTTCTCCAGGCTTTCGCTCCAGCGTGTGTGCATGTCGTCAACTCCGAGAGCGACCAACTCGCCGATCTCCAACCGGTGCCCACGAACCTCCCCGATGATGGCGATCGGCACCTCGGCCCGGGTCGCCAGCTCGCGGAGACGGGTCAGGTGCCGGCGGCGTGCCGAGACCACCGCCCGTCCATGGCTCTCACCAAAGAGGAGCGCGTCCGGGCGCAGCCCGTCTTCGAGATCGATCCGCGCCCCGAGACGCGGCGACGATTCGGCCGTCATGCAACATTCGGCAAGGGCGACCGCGAGGCCGCCCGCCGAGACGTCGTGCGCGGACCGTAGCAATCCTTCACGCGCACTCGCCCGCAACACATCGATGAGGCGGCGTTCGACGTCGAGGTCGATCCACGGCAACGTCCCACGTACTTGATGATGGACCGTGGCGACGTACTCGCTCCCGCCGAGCTCCTCGTGATTTCGCCCGAGCAGCACGACGGCGTCACCCTCGCCCTTGAACCACTGCGTCACGTGCTGGCTGGCGTCTTCCAGGAGGCCCACCATCGCGATGACCGGCGACGGGGGAATGCTCGAGCCCTCGGTCTCGTTGTAGAAACTGACGTTGCCACTGACGACCGGTGTCCCAAAGGCCACGCACGCATCGCGCAATCCCTGCACCGCCTGCTGAAACTGCCACATCACGTCGGGCTTCTCGGGACTGCCGAAGTTCAAGCAGTTGGTGACACCGATCGGCTCGGCACCACTCGCGGCGAGATTGCGGGCCGCTTCCGCGACCGCACTGACCATTCCGACGTAGGGATCGATGGCACAGAAGCGCGCCATCGAGTCCACGCTCATGGCGATGGCTTTCTCGGTGCCCGGCAGCCGCACGACCGCGGCGTCCGATCCCGGTCGCACGATCGTCCCTCCACCCACGTAGGCGTCATACTGGCGGTAGACCCACTCGCGGGAGCAGAGGTTGGGCGAGGCCAGTAACTGGAGCAGCGCCTCCCCGTAATCGAGAGGCTCGGCCAGGTCAGCCAGTACCAGGCGGGGCGTCTCCTGCTCTCCCCCGCCTTCCGCCGCCGGCCGATCCAACGCCGGAGCGCCGTCGGTCAACGGCTCGATCGGGATGTCGACGACGAGCTGGCCTTCGTAGGTCGCCCGTAATCGCTGCGAGTCGGTGACGGTCCCGATGACCTCGGCATCCAGGTCCCACTTCCGGAACAAGTCCTGAACGACCTCCTCGGAGCCCCGATGGACCACCAGCAACATGCGCTCCTGCGACTCCGACAACAGCATCTCGTACGGGGTCACGACGCGCTCACGGAGCGGCACCCGCGACAGGTCGAGGTCGATCCCCGTCCCGCTCCGGCTGGCCATCTCGGTCGAGGAACTCGTGAGACCCGCCGCGCCCATGTCCTGAATACCGACGAGATGATCGCTGTACGCCGGCGACATCAACTCGAGACACGCCTCGAGCAACAGCTTCTCGGTGAACGGATCGCCGACCTGTACCGTCGGGCGTTTGGTCTCGGACTCGGCGTCGAACTCGGCAGAGGCGAGCAGGCTGGCGCCGTGAATGCCGTCCCGTCCGGTCTTGGAGCCGACGTAGAGAACCGAGTTGCCGGGACCGTCGGCCGTGGCCCGGAAAATTCGATCGGAGGCAACGACCCCAAGCGTAAACGCATTGACCAGAATGTTGTGGTCGTAGCCGGGATCGAAGTGGACCTCACCACCGACCGTCGGCACGCCGATGCAATTGCCGTAGTGCCCGATGCCGGCCACGACTCCGCGGACCAGAAACGGCGTCCGTGCGTGCTCGGGCCTGCCGAAGTGCAACGAGTTCAGGTTCGCGATCGGTCGCGCCCCCATCGTAAATATGTCGCGCAAGATGCCGCCGACCCCGGTTGCCGCGCCCTGAAACGGCTCGACGAACGAGGGGTGGTTGTGGCTCTCGATTTTGAAGACGACGGCCATGCCATCGCCGACGTCGAGCGCGCCGGCGTTCTCGCCTGGCCCCTGCAGGACCCGCGGCCCGGTCGTTGGGAGTGTCTTGAGGTGGACGCGCGAGCTCTTGTAGCTGCAATGCTCCGACCACATCACCGAAAAGACCCCGAGCTCCTCGAAGGTCGGCGTCCGGCCGAGAATGCCCTCGATCCGCTCGAACTCCTCCGTGGTCAGACCGTGCTCGTGCGCGGTCGTGAGGGTGACCTGGCTGACCTGGTGTGCCGTCACGGTCCCGACACGACCTTCGAGCGCGTCGCCGCCGGAACGGCATCGGCCGCCACCCCGCCGCTCGCAATCATCGACTGCAGGATCTTGCGGCCGTCCTCGCCGCCGACGAGCCACTCCGCGGCGTACTCGGGGTGCGGCATCATCCCGAAGACATTCCCGCGCGCGTTTCGCACGGCCGCGATCGAGCCGAGCGATCCGTTCGGATTCGATGCCGGCGTGACGCGCCCCTCCGTATCGCAGTAGCGCAGGAGGATCTGCCGCCCGGTCTCGAGTGCATCCAGCGTGGCCGCGTCCGCGACATAGCACCCTTCGCCATGCTTGATGGGAATGTCGAGCACCTCGCCACGTCGACATCGGTTCGTAAAGGCACTGTCGGTGTCTTCCACGCGTACATGAGCGCGCTGACACAAAAACCTGAGATCGCGGTTGCGCACCAACGCCCCGGGGAGCAGGCCAGCCTCACAGAGAATCTGAAAGCCGTTGCAGACGCCGATGATGAGGCCGCCGTCCGCCGCGAAACTCTCGACCGCGCGCATGATGGGCGAGAACCGCGCCATCGCGCCACAGCGGAGATAGTCGCCGTACGAGAACCCCCCGGGCAGGAAGATGGCATCGACGGGCCCGAGCTCCGTGTCTTTGTGCCACAGCCGATCGACCTTCTCGCCGAGCAGGCCCTCGAGTACGAAGGCCGTCTGCGCATCGTCGTTCGAGCCGGGGAAGGTGACGACGCCCCACCGCATCGCCGCTACCTCGACGCCTCGAGATCGAAGCGGAAGTCCTCGATCACACCGTTGGCCAACAAGCGCTCGCACATCTCGCGCACGCGGGTCTCGGCACTCTCACGACTGACCTCGGCCAACGTCACCTCGACGTACTTGCCGAGTCTGAGATCGAGCACCTCTGGATAGCCGAGCGCGTGCAACGACTGCTGCACGGCCTTGCCCTGCGGATCGAGCACGCCCTGCTTGGGCGTCACGTAGACACGGGCCAGCCATCCGGTCGCGCCGTTCTCCTCGGCACTCATACCCCGACGATCTCCATCACCTACGCCCCTTATGTGCCGCTCGAACTGTTCGAACCCTTGCTGGTGGGCGTGACGTCTTCCGGCGCCGCGTGGGCCCACTGCTACCCAAGCTCCGCTGAAAGAGCAAGTCGATATGCGTCAAATGGTGCGCTGGATCGAGCAGCCCGGCAATCTCCTTGACGCGCAGGCGCTTGCGGATCTCCGGCTCGGCCGCGAGCGCATCAGCGAACGTGCTGGTACCCTCCAAGGCGTTCTTGGCAGCCCGCTGCACCCACCGATACGCATCCTGGCGCACCGCGCCGGCCTTGACCAAAGCGAGCAGGACGTCCTCCGACAGGATGACGCCGCCCGTCCGATCGAGATTCTCGCGCATGCGCTCCGGATGCACGACCAGCTGGTCGAGAACACCGGTCAGCCGCGCCAGCATGAAATCCAGCGCGATCGTCGCGTCCGGGGCGATGACACGCTCGACCGACGAGTGACTGATATCGCGCTCGTGCCACAACGCCACGTTCTCGAGTGCGGCCATCGCATACGAGCGCAGCAGGCGGGCCAGCCCCGTCACGTTCTCGGACAGGATGGGATTGCGCTTGTGCGGCATCGCGGACGAGCCCTTTTGCTGCGCCGTGAACGGTTCCTCGGCCTCGCCGACCTCGGTCCGTTGCAGGTGGCGGATCTCGACGGCAATGCGCTCGATGGAGGCGCCGAGGACGGCGAGCGTGGCAAAGAACTGCGCGTGCCGATCGCGCGCCACCACCTGGGTCGCGACGGGTTCCGGCGTGAGTCCCAGGTGCTTACAAACGTACGCCTCCACCTCGGGCCCGATGTTCCCGAACACGCCAACGGCGCCCGAGATCGTGCCCACGGCGATTTCTTCCGCGGCGCGCTCGAGACGCTCTCGATTGCGCACCGCTTCGGCATGCCAGCTCGCGACCTTCAGCCCGAAGGTCGTCGGCTCGGCGTGCATGCCGTGCGTGCGCCCAATCATCAGTGTGCGCTTGTGCCGGCGCGCCAGCTTGGCGAGCACCCGGATCATCGCGTCCTGGCCCTTTAGCAGGAGCGCCGCCGCGTCACGCAGCTGCGTCGCGAATCCCGTGTCGAGCACGTCGGACGACGTCAGCCCCATGTGCAGGAATCGGCCTTCTGGACCAATCGTCTCCGCGACCTGCGTCACGAAGGCAATGATGTCGTGGCGAACCTCGGCCTCGAGTTGGTCGACGCGCGCGACATCCACCTTGGCGCGCTTGCGCATCGTCCGCACCGCGCCCTTGGGCACCGCCCCTTGCTTCGCCAACGCCTCGCACGCCAGCAGCTCGACCTCGAGCCACCGAGCGTAGCGTCCCTCGTCGGTCCAGATGCTCCCCATCTCTGGTCGCGTGTAGCGCGCTATCATCGACTCTTTCCTTGCCCGGTACGCTTCATCCGAGCTGTGCGAGAATCTCGTTGTCGAGCGGTGGGCCGTCCACCGGACCGAGCAGCACCAGCGAACTCGCCTCGGGGACGAGCAATCGTTCCGCCAGTGCAATGATCTGCTCGTTCGAAACCGCGTCGATACGACGCGTCAGCTCATCCACCGTGCGCGCGCGCCCGACGTACATTTCCTCGATCGCCAGATGCTCCATCCGCTGATCGGTGGCTTCTTGACCAAGCAGGAGCGAGCCTTTGAGATTACCTTTGGCACGCGCCAGCTCGTCCGCCGTAAATCCCTCCCGACGGACGCGCCGGAGCTCACCGAGCATGCTCGCGACGACCTGCGGGACCCGCTGCGGCCGCGTCCCGGCGGCAACGCCGAGATAGCCGGCGCCCCGAAACGATGCCAGGAACGACTCGATGGCGTAGGCGTGCCCTTGACGCTCGCGAATCTCCTGGAAGAGTCGCGAACTCGAACCATCTCCGAGTGCGGTATTCAGCACGACGGCAACGGTGCGTTCGGCATCACCGGCTGGCACCCCGCGCGTACCGAAGTGGATCTGCACCTGTTCCAGATCGCGCTCGTGCACGGTAACGCCGCCGCCCGTCACGCGCGGCGCCTCAGCCTCGAGCCCGGCCCCACCCGTCAGATCGCCGAAGCGACGGGCGATCTCGGCGTGCAATGGTTCATGATCCAATCGCCCCGCTGCCGTGATGATGATCCGATTCGGACGGTAGCGACGCGCCAGCAGATCGAGACAGACCTCGCGGCTCAGCCCCTCGACCGAAGCCCGGGTCCCGCAAATCGGCTGACCCAACGGATGCTCGGGCCAGTACGACGCGTGAAAGAGATCCGAAACGAGATCATCGGGCGTGTCGTCGATCGCCGCGATCTCCTCGAGAACGACGTTGCGTTCGCGCTCGATCTCGACCGGATCGAAACGCGACCCCAGCATCATGTCGCTCAGGAGATCGACGGCAAGCGGGAGATCCTCGGACAGGACCCTCGCGTAGTAACAGGTGTGCTCGCGGTCGGTCTCGGCGTTCAACATCCCGCCAACGGCTTCGATCTCCTGCGAGATCTCGAGCGCGGTCCGACGATCTGTCCCCTTGAAGAGGAGGTGCTCGACGAAATGCGCGAGCCCGCCCGTGGCGGGCCCGTCGTGACGGGATCCGCTTTCGATCCAGAACCCTATCGAGACCGACGACGCCCAGGGCACGTGCTCCGTGACGACGCGGACGCCGTTCGTGAGCTCCTGCCTCTGGACATCGTGATCGGCCGTGAGCGCTCCCAACGGCACCGACGCGTCAGGCCGTTGCCGCGCTCGCGCCCAACGCCTCTTTGCGTGACAGGCGGATCTTGCCGCTGCGATCGACCTCGAGCACCTTGACCATCACCTCATCGCCCTCGCTGAGGACGTCACGCACCTTCTCGACGCGCTCCGGTGCGAGTTGCGAGATGTGCACCAGGCCATCGGTACCCGGAAGAATCTCGACGAAGGCGCCGAAGTCCATGACCTTCTTGACCACGCCCTTGTAGATCTTCCCAACCTCGGCTTCGGCGGTGACACTCTGGATCCAGTCAATCGCCTTCTGCATCGACTCGCCGTCCGACGAGGCCACGAAGATCGTGCCGTCGTCCTGCACGTCGACCTTGGCACCGGTGTCGGCCGTGATGGCGCGGATCACCTTGCCGCCTGGTCCGATGACGTCGCGAATACGATCGACACTGATCTTCAGCGTCGTGATCCGCGGCGCATGTGCCGACATGTCGGGGCGTGCCTGCGGCAGCGCCTGCCCCATACACTCGAGGATGTGCAGCCGTCCTTCACGCGCCTGATACAACGCGTCGCGCATGATCTCGCGGGTGACCCCGCCGATCTTGATGTCCATCTGGACGGCCGTGACGCCCTCCGCCGTCCCGGCGACCTTGAAATCCATGTCGCCGAGATGATCCTCGTCACCGAGGATGTCGGACAGCACCCGGACGTCGTCGCCTTCGCGAATCAGCCCCATCGCGATGCCCGCGACGGGCGCCTTGATGGGCACGCCGGCGTCCATCAATGCGAGGATACTGCCGCACACCGTGGCCATCGACGATGAACCATTCGACTCGAGCACCTCGGAGACCAACCGGATCGTGTAGGGAAAGTCCGCCTGGTCGGGCAGGATCGCCGTGACCGCACGCTCGGCGAGATTGCCGTGTCCGATCTCGCGGCGACTGGGACCGCGCAGGAACTTGGTCTCGCCGACACTGTAGGGCGGGAAATTATAGTGCAGCATGAACCGCTTGTAGTACTCGCCACCGAGCGCATCGATCTTCTGCTCGTCCGACGACGTTCCAAGCGTTGCCGCGACGAGCGCCTGGGTCTCGCCACGCGTGAACACCGCAGAGCCGTGCACGCGCGGGAGGAGTTGCACCTCACAGTTGATCGGGCGGATATCCGTCAGGCCGCGGCCGTCGATACGTTTCTTCTCCGACACGATGGTCTGACGCAACACCAGGGCGTTGTAGTCCTCGAACGCGTTCTTGATCTCACGCTCGCGGTCCGGGAAATCAGCGGCGAGCGCTTCGAGCACTTCCCCGCGTACGGCGCGGACCGCATCACCGCGCTCGAACTTGCCGCTGGTGGCCTGGGCCGCAACGAGTTTCGTCTTGGCAGCCTCGCGCACGCGGGCGACCAAAGCATCATCGACGACCGGAGCCGTCACGGGCCGCTTCGGCTTGCCGACGGCCTTCCGCAGCTCGGCCTGCATGTCGAAGATGGGCCCCATCGCCTCATGGCCCAGATAGAGCGCATCGAGCACGACGTCCTCGGGCACGACGTTCGCGCCCCCCTCGACCATGACGATGGCATCACGCGATCCCGCCAGGATGAGTTGCAGGTCGCTCTCCGCCAGTTGGGACAGCGTCGGGTTGATGACGAGCTTGCCGTCGATCCGCCCCACGCGCACACCTGCGATCGGACCATCGAAAGGAATATCGGAAATCTCGAGGGCGGCGGAGGCGCCGATCAGCGCCAGGACGTCACCGTCGTTCTCTTTGTCGTAGGACAGCAGCGTCGCCACGATTTGCGTCTCACACTTGAAACCCGCTGGAAACAACGGGCGCAACGGCCGGTCGATCAATCGCGAGGTCAACACCTCGTGAGCGCCGAGACGTCCTTCGCGCTTGAAGAACCCCCCGGGGATCTTCCCTGCTGCGAAGGTCTTCTCCTGGTAGTCGACGGTCAGGGGAAAGAAATCGATCCCTTCGCGCGCTTCGCGCGCCGATGTGGCCGTCACCAACACGACCGTCTCGCCATACTGCACCAGGGCTGCGCCGCCTGCCTGCTTGGCCAACCTGCCCGACTCGATGGACAGCTGCCGACCGTGGAACTCCAACTCGATCTTTTTCATCTACTTCACTCCCGTCCCCCCTTGGGGACCCTCTCGTAATTTGTACGAACTTCGAGGACGGAATGAGGAAAGAAAGGGAGCGACGCTGCGGCTATCGTGAATCGCAAAAGGGAATCGCACAAAGCTGGCACGCAGCTACGTGCGATACCTACTTGCGAATGCCGAGGCGCTCGATGACAGACTTGTAACGGGGAAACTCAGACCGCTTCAGATAGTCCAGCAGCCGCCGCCTCTGCCCCACCAGCTTGAGCAGACCTCGCCGCGAATGATGGTCTTTGGCGTGGGTCTTGAAGTGCTCGGTCAGATAGCCGATGCGTTCACTCAGCAGCGCAATTTGCACCTCCGACGAGCCTGTATCGCTCTCGTGTCGACGGTAGGAGCCTATGATCTCCTTGGTGCGGGTCGCCGCGCTGCTCTCTCCTTCACTCATATCGTTCTCGCTCAAACGGCAGGATTAGCATGGCCTTCACCTCCTTGTAAAGCGTTGGGACCGACCTCCACCCTACGATGAGACATCCGTCAGCACCCGGGCCAGACGCCACGCCTCGTCGGGGCCACTTTCGGCGATGGCCACCAACGCCCCGTCGTCATTCTCGACCCGGACCTGCTCGCTTGCCGTACGCGGTCGCCCCAGTCGCACCAGGGCGCGCTGTTGGCCACGCCGGATCGCCGTCACGGTCGGCGGATCGACCACCACCGCCCGCAGGTGCTCCAGGGCCGCCGACGGGGCGAGCACCTCGGGTCGGCCTCCAGCGGCGATCCGCGCCTCCAGCGCCTCGAGCGAAACGGCATGCCGCAGGCTCAACGGCCCCGACGCGGTCCGGCGGAGTGTCACCAGATGGGCGGCCGTCCCGAGGGCGCGCCCCAGGTCCTGCGCGAGCACCCGGACGTACGTCCCCTTGGAACACGAAACCGCGAACGCCAGCCGGCCACCCTCGAGCAGCGCCACCTCGAACCGGCTGATCCGGATCGGACGCTGCTCTCGCGCGACTTCCTCTCCCTTGCGCGCAAGCTTGTAGAGCGGCACGCCACCGCGTTTCAGTGCCGAGTACATCGGTGGCGTCTGCAGGATATCGCCCTGCAGCCCGGCAAGCGCGGCCGTGACACCGACCGGCGTGAGTCTCGGCACCGGAGCTTCGGCAACGACCGTCCCGGTGCCATCGAGCGTATCCGTTTCACTGCCGAGCAGGATCTCGCCGACATAGCGTTTGACCGCGTCGTCCACGAACGGCGCCAGCTTTGTCCCCTCGCCGATGCAGATCGGTAAGACGCCGGTCGCAAACGGATCGAGCGTGCCCAGATGGCCGACCTTCGCCCCACGAAGCGCGCGCTTGATCCGGGCCACCACGGCGGCCGACGTCACGCCAGCTGGCTTGTCGACGACGACGATCCCGTGCGGCACGGTGCTCGGATCAGGTCGGTTCCGACTCATCCCCGTCGAGTCCACGCAGCAGTCGGTCCACGCGCTCCGCCCGATCGAGCGAGTCGTCGATCTCGAAGCGGAGCGCCGGGGTGAAGCGAAGCCCCAGGCGGCGTCCTGCCTGCGATTGCAGGAAACTGCGGGCGCTGCCGAGACCGGCCAGCGCTCGCGCGCGAGTCTCTTCGTCCCCGTGCACCGACACGAAGACACGCGCCTGCTTCAGGTCGGGCGAGACGTCGACGCCCGTCACCGTCACCATACCGATCCGGGGATCCTTCACGTCACGCAGCAACAGCTCCGCAATCGCGGACTGCAGCAGATTCCCGACGCGTGCCCGTCGTGCCGATCCCACGATCAGTAGTGCAGAAACTCGACCTGCTCCTCGCCGAGTTCCGCGACCTCCAGGTCGTCGATGAAGCGGATCACCTCGCGCAACGCGCCGTCGACGAAGGCCTGGTCGGTCCCGACCTGACTGACGCCGAGGACGGCGCGCTGCCACATGTCGTGGTCGGCACACTCCGCGATCGACACGTTGAACTTGTCGGCCACGCGGCTCTTGATTCTCCGCAGCACGCTACGCTTCTGTTTCAGCGAGTGATTGTCCCGAATGTAGAGGGTGAGTCGCAGGACGCCAACCGTCACGATGACACCAGGGTCGTTGGGCGCGCCGAAGGCGTTGAATGCGTCGAGTGAATGGATCGATCCGCAGGCGCGGGCTTACATCCCTCGTTCGACTTGCGCCGGTCCGCCCGCCCCGGGACGGGGGGCCGTCCCGAGCTGCCGCGCGACCTCTTCCACGTCGAACGCCTCGATGACATCGCCCTCCTTGACGTCCTGGAAGCTCTCGAAGGACATGCCACACTCATAGCCGGACGCCACTTCACGCGCATCGTCTTTGAACCGCCGAAGGCTCCCGATGCGGCCCTCGTGCACGACCACGTGGTCGCGCACCAGGCGCGCACGCGTACCGCGCGTGATCTTGCCGTCGGTGACGTAGCAACCCGCGACCTTGCCTGCGCTCGGCGTACTGAACACCTCGCGGACCTCCGCCTTGCCAACCGAGCGTTCGCGCAAGGTCGGATCGAGCAGGCCCTCGAGCGCATCGTGGATGTCGTTCACGACGTCGTAGATGATTCCGTACAGCCGGATGTCCACACCCTCGCGCGCCGCCAGCTCTGCCGCCTTGGTCTCGGGACGCACCCCGAATCCGATGATGATGGCGTTCGACGCCGTCGCCAGCAGTACGTCCGACTCGTTGACACCACCGACCGAGACATGAATCACGTTCAGCTTGACCTCGTCGGTGGCCAGCCGGGTCAAGGCATCGCGCACCGCTTCAGCGGACCCCTGGACGTCGGCCTTCAGAACGAGCTTCAGCTCCTTCACGCCGCCGGTCTGGATCTGCTGGTAGAGGTCTTCCAGGGAAACCTTGCTGGTCGTGGCGAGATCGCTCTCGCGTTGCTTGTCGCGACGCATCTCGGCGACCTGGCGCGCCTTGGCTTCGTCCGCCACGGCCACGAAGTTATCTCCAGAGTCCGGAACGCCGGTGAGACCGAGAATCTCCACAGGCGTGGAGGGTCCCGCCGCCTTGGTCTTGCGACCGTGATCATCGAGCATGGCGCGAATGCGCCCGTACTCGCTACCGCACACGAACGCGTCACCAACCCGTAGCGTTCCGGCCTGCACGAGCACCGTCGCCACCGGCCCACGTCCACGGTCCAGCTTGGCTTCGACGATCGCTCCCCGCGCCAACCGATCGACCGACGCGGACAGCTCGAGGATGTCGGCTTGCAGCAACAACATCTCGAGCAAGTGCGGAATGCCTTCTTGCGTCTTCGCCGACACCGGCACGACGATCGTGTCACCACCCCACGACTCGGGCGCCAACCCGTGATTGGCGAGCTCTTGCGTCACGCGGTCGACGTTGGCGTCCGGACGGTCGATCTTGTTGACCGCGACGATGATCGGCACCGAAGCGGCGCGGGCGTGATCGATGGCCTCCTGTGTCTGCGGCATGATGCCGTCGTCCGCGGCCACCACGAGCACGACCAGGTCGGTGACCTGCGCGCCACGCGCGCGCATGGACGTAAAGGCCTCGTGGCCCGGCGTATCGAGGAAGGCGACCCGCCGATCCCCGACCTGAACGGAATACGCACCGATGTGCTGCGTAATGCCACCCGCCTCGCCCGCCGTCACGTTGGTCTTGCGAATCGCATCGAGGAGCGACGTCTTGCCGTGGTCGACGTGCCCCATGATGGTCACGACGGGTGGCCGCGGCAGCTGTTCGCCCGTATCTTCTTCGGTGTCGCCCTCGGTATCCAGCAGGGTCTCGACGCTGAGCGTGACGTTCTCGACGGTGTAGTCGAACTCGGTTGCCACCAAGGTCGCCGTATCGACGTCGAGCATCTGGTTCTGCGTGGCCATCATGCCCATCGCCATGAGCTTGCGAATGACCTCGCCCGATTTGACGCCGAGCGCCCGCGCGAGTTCACCGACCGAGATGGCCTCCGAAACCTTGACGACGCGCTTGCTCGCTTTCGGCGTCGTGATCTCGGTGCGATGCTGCTCCTTCCCAGGAAGCGCGCGCTTCTTCCGCCGCAACTTGCCTGGGCGACGATCGCGCTCGAACGTCTCGAGTTGATCCGGCTTCTTGATGACCTTGCGCTTCTTCTTGCGTGCAGCATCGGTGCCGCGCGACAGCTGATCCGGTGGCACAGCGAGGTTCGGATCCTGCTGCGTCGTGGCTCCCGGACGGTCAGCCGTGGCCCCGCGCCGCGGACTCGGTCGCGGCGGCATGGCCTTCTTGAGATCGATCTTCCCGAGCACACGAACCGTCTGTGGCCCCTCCCCCTCGATCAATGGCGGGGCAGTACCCGTAGCGGCCACCTTGGATTCCGCCGCTGGCGATTCCACCTTCGGCGCCGCAGACTCAGCAGACGCGGCTGGCGCCGCTGGCACCGCTCCACCAGGTGGCGATGGCGCGGGCGCTTCGGTCTCGATGGGCGTCGGCGGGGCAGTCGTCGCCGGAGCATCCGGCTCGGCCGGTGCGGCCACCTCGGCTGGCGTGGCCGTCTCGACGGGCGCCACCGGCGCCTTGGCCGCTGGCTTTGGTGCCTTCTTCGCCGCGACGGGCGCTGACCACGCCGCTCCCGCGGATGGCACCGGAGGCATCTCCACCGGCTCGAGCGGCAGCATCACGGGATCGGCGGCGGCCGGAATCTCTTCGCGCTTCAGAACCTCGACGCGCGTCGTCCGCCGCCGGATGACGTTGGCACGCACACGGTTCTCGACCACCTGCTCGCGCGCGGTGACGAGTTGCTCTTCACTCGCCTGCGTCACGACTCGTTCTTCGACGACCCGTTCGGCCCCGATGGTCACCGCGGCCTTCTCGCGCAGCCCGAGCGCATCGCGCACGCGCGCGACCTGGTCGTCGTTGAGCGAACTCTGAGACTTCTTGCTGCGAATCCCGAGCCGCTCGAGCCTCGCGACCAGATCTTTGGTCGCAAGTCCCCATTCTTTGGCGAGCTCGTGGACGCGTTTCTTACCGCTCAATCGTGCACCTCCGGAAACCACGCGCGAACACGGTCGCGCTCGGGCCTAGCTACCACGCAACGTAAGGACCGTACAAACCCGCCTCGGCGCGTGAATGCATCGACACAGGCCTTGCGGGCGTGCAAATACGCCCCCCGACCGCCGCTGCGACGTACCGAATCCGGTTCGAGTCGCCCGGCCTGGACCACGAAGCGTGTCAGCTCCGTTTGCCGCTCGCGAGCCCTGCACCCGACACAGGTGCGCATCGTTCCGACCACCGGCTAGACCCCTCCCCGCTCGTCGGACGCATCGTCCGCGGCGACAGCCGCTGTCCCGTCGGCCGGCGTCTCGCCACTCTCACTCGCGTCGCCTGATGCCGGCGCGGCAGTCTCACCATCGGCCACTGCAGCCGTCTCACCATCGCCCGGCTCGGCGGTCTCACCATCCGCCGCAGCGGTCTCACCATCAGCCTCGGCGGTCTCACCATCAGCCTCGGCCTGCGCTTGCGCTTCCGCCTCGAGTGCAGCCTGTGCTTCCGCCTCGAGTGCAGCCTGCGCTTCCGCTTCAGCCGCAATCACGGCCGCCGCTTCGTCGGCGATTCGCTTCTCCTCGACGTGCACACGCGCCGACGCGAGGATGGCCTCGGCACGCTCCTCCGTCACGCCATCGACCTGCGTGAGGCCTTCGACATCCGAGGCCGCGACCTCGTCGGCCGATTTGAATCCATGCTGGTAGAAGAGCTCGGCCGTGACGTCACCGATCTCGGGCACTCCCATCAATGACTGACGAGCGTCGCCCGCCTCCTTCTCGGCTTCGGCCTCGCCCCGGACATCGAGGCGCCACCCGGTCAGCCGCGAGGCGAGACGTACGTTCTGCCCCTTCTTCCCGATCGCGAGCGAGAGCTGATCATCAGGCACGATCACTTCCATCGTGCGCTCTTCCCCGCCTTGATCCTCGTCCATGATGATCTTGGACACCTTGGCCGGAGAGAGCGCCCGACACACGTAGTCGGCCGGATCGGCGACCCACGGCACGATATCGATCTTCTCCCCGCGAAGTTCCTGCACAACGGACTGTACGCGCGTGCCGCGCATACCGACACAGGCACCGACGGGATCGACGTCGGAGTCGTTCGACCAAACAGCAATCTTCGCACGGCCGCCCGGCTCGCGCGCGGCGCCCTTCACCTCGACGATGTTCTCGTAGATCTCGGGCACCTCTTGTTCGAACAACTTGATCAAGAGGCCCGGGTGCGTCCGCGACAGTACAATTTGCGGCCCCTTGCTCGTGAGATCGACATCGACGATGAACGCACGGATCCGGTCACCCTGCCGGTAGCGCTCACGCGGAATCTGCTCCTTCTCTGGAAGTATCGCATCGGTCCGACCCAGGTTCACAATGATGTTCTTGCGCTCGAACCGCTGCACGATGCCCGAGAAGAGTTCGCCTTTGCGATCTTTGAACTCATTGAAGATGATCGCACGCTCCGCCTCGCGTACCTTCTGAATGATGTTCTGCTTCGCCGCTTGCGCCGCGATGCGCCCGAGCTTTTCCTGCGCGACCTTGGAAAGCAATTCGTCGCCGACCTCCGCCTCGGGATCCAGCGCCGTCTTGGCGTGCTCGACGGTGATGTGATTCAGCGGATCGGTGACTTCATCCACCACGGTCTTGATCTCGAACAGCTCGACCTCGCCGATGTCGGCGTTGAACTTCGCTTCGAGTTGCTGATCCATACCGAAGGTGCGCCGAGCGGCCGACAACATGGCTTCTTCCAACGCGGCCACGATGATGGCGCGATCGATCCCCTTCTCTTTGCTGACTTGTTCGATGACCCGATTCAGATCCGGCTGCATGTCATCTCCTTCCGTCCAGCGAACGCGCGCGCGCGCCGCGACGAGCCGCGCCCGAAGGCGGCGCGGGAGGTGAGAAATCGTGCTGGTAGTTGGCTCGGGCAATGGCCGAGAACGGAATCTCGTGTGCGGACCGATCGTCGGCGGTGAGGACGATCCCCGACGATGCCACAGCGGTCAGCGTGCCACGAAACGACTGTCGGTCGCCGACCGGCTCGGATGTGCGCACGTGCACACGTTTCCCGACGAAGGCATCGAAATGCTGAGGGCGGGTCAACGGTCGGTTCACTCCCGGCGATGACACCTCGAGGGTGTAGCCGCGGCCCACCGACTGACTCAGAGAATCCGCATGGACGTCGAGCACGTCGGACATCTGGCGACTCACCACGGCGAGCTCGTCGAGCAGGACCCCGCCGGGCTTGTCCATGAGAAACCGCAACACCGTACCGCGCCCTTCGCGGCGGTGCTCGATGTCCACGATCTCCAGGCCGGCCTCCAGAGCGATCGGCTCTGCAAGCTCCCAGACGTGCGCCACCTTCGGATCGATGTCCACCTTGTGTTCGTCCTCTTTGCCGACACAACAACACCCGGGCCCTCCCAACGACCGGGGGTCGAGCGTGCTGCGTCCTGTTGTTCAAGGATCCCCGGCGTGAGAACGGGCGGCCAGACGATGTCGTGCCCCAGAAACAAAAAAAGCGGGCAAGGGCCCACTTTTTCCAACGGCCAAAAACGTTGTTGGGATACCACGCCGCCCGGACCGTGGCAAGCTCCAGGGCGGCGCAGCGGCTCAGTACATCTCGTCGATCAGCTGCTGAAATCGCTCGGTTACGACCTTCCGCTTGACCTTCAGACTCGGGGTCAGCTCCCCGGTCTCGGTGGAGAAGTCCCCCTCCAGGATCCGGAAATACTTGATGCTCTCGTAGGAGGCCAGGCGGGCATTGACAGCCTGGACCTCGGCGTCGACCCGCGCGAGCACCTCCGGATGGCTGCGCAACTCCTCCGGGGACTCGTAGGCAATACCGGCCGTACGCGCGAGCTGCTCGGCAGCCTCCACCTCGACGGTCAGCAGCGCGACGCAATAGCGACGCCGATCGCCGATCACGACCGCCTGGCTGATGTGGGCCTGGGTTTTCAGCAGGTTCTCGATGTTCTGCGGTGCCACATACTTCCCGCCCGAGGTCTTGATCAGGTCCTTCTTGCGATCGGTGATCCGGAGAAAGCCATCCGCATCGATCTCGCCGATGTCACCGGTGTGGAACCAGCCGTCAACGTCCCAGGCTTCGGCGGTCGCCTCCGGCCGGTGGTAGTAGCCCTGCGCCACATTGGGCCCGCGGGCGAGAATCTCGCCGTCGGGCGCAATCGCCAACGTCACGCCGTCGATCGGTGGCCCCACAGTGCCGAAACGGAAACGCTCCGGGCGATTGCAGGTCAGGATCGGCGTCGTCTCGGTCAATCCGTAGCCTTCGAGGATGAGCAATCCGGCGGCGTGGAAGAACTCCATGATGTCCTGGGCCAGGGGCGCCCCGCCGGAGACGAGGTACCGCATCCGACCACCGAGGACCTGCCGAATCCGGGCGAACACCAGGCGGTCGGCGATCTCGACCTGGAGCGACAATGCCGTCGACAGGGGTTCGCCGGCTTGCTGGCACCGGCTGCGCTCGCGCCCAACGCCAACCGCCCAATCGAACAGGGCCGCCTTGACGACGCCACCCGTCTCGCGCGTGCTCATGATACGCGCGTAGATCTTCTCGTAGATGCGCGGCACGGACGGAATCAGGTGCGGTTGGGTCTCTCCGATCTCGGCCGCCACGTGATCCACCGACGTTGCGAACGCCGTCACCGTGCCGGCGTAGAGCCCGAAGTACTCCAACATGCGGGCAAACGAGTGCGCGAAGGGAAGGAAGAGGAAATCCACGTCGCCCTCCCGCGCCAGGCCGGTCGCCGCCACCGCTTCGACGGAAGCGAGATGGTTGCCATGTGTCTGGACGACGCCCTTCGGTGGGCCGGTGGTGCCGGAGGTGTACACGATCGTCGCCAGATCCTCGCGCCCCAAAGCGGCCACGCGCGCATCGAGGATCGACGCGTCCTCGCTGAGCGCCGCCTGACCACGCGCGCGGAGCGCGGCGAGGGTCAGGACGTCGTCATCGTCGCTCTCTCCGTCGATGAGAATGATCTGTGCCAGTTCCGGGGTCACCCGCTCGCCGTCGAGCTCGAAACCGTGCTGCAGCACTTCACGGACTCGGCCAAGCAGCGTCGGGTTCTCGACGAAGCAAACGCGCGAACCGGAGTTCGCCAGAATGTACCCGCACTCGCGCGCGAGGCTCGATTGGTAGACGGGCACCGTCACGGCGCCGCACGCGTAGCTGCCCAGGTCCGCTTCCATCCACTCGGGCCGCGATGAGGAGAAGATTGCGACCCGGTCTCCGGGTGCGACCCCCAGCACCACGAGGGCAGCACCGATCTCGCGTACGGCCTGCGCCATCTCGGCCCAGGTCGCCTCCTGCCAGACGCCCTCGCGCTTGACGCGATAGCGCGGTCGGTCCGCCCATCGCTTCGCGTGGGCGAAGAACATGGCGGGCAGGCTCGCGTATGTCACCGGTGATCCCGAGTCAGGCCTTTGCGCCCGGCGCAGCGGCCCGGGCGTCGTGCAACGTCGTGAGCTCGACGATCTCGTAGCTCTTGCGACCACCAGGCGTTTGCACGTCCACCTCATCGCCGGGAGCCTTGTTCAGCAGCGCACGGCCGATCGGCGAGCTCAACGAGATCGCGCCGTTCGCCGCGTCGACTTCCTCGGGGAACACGATCCGGAACTCGACCTTCTCTCCCTCGTCCGTGTCCATCACGATCACCGTGCTGCCGTACGCCACCACACCCTGGGGAATCGACGACAGCGTGTACATCGAGAGCTCACGAATACGCCCCTCGATCTGCCCGACGCGCGCCCGCACGAATTCCTGACGAGCCTTGGCCGCCTCGTACTCGGCGTTCTCCGATAGATCGCCATGACTCGCCGCCTCGTGGAGATCGCGCGGAACCTTGACCGTGAGCTCGTACCGGAGCTCCTCTAGGTCCTTCTTGAGACGTACGACTATTGGAAGATCCATCAGCGCCTCCGAGGCGAGGATGCTATCCGCAACGCCGCGGGCAAGTCAAAATCGGCCAACACCGCACATCCCGAAGTTGAATCATCCCCCGGCGGCAAACATGTCGTCGACCTTCTCTTTGGCATCAGGCGCCGAGGACGCCGCAGCAAACCACTGCTTCGACGTCCACACGATCCGGTCCCACTCGTAGTAGCCCAGGGTGAGACTGACCCCGAGAACAAACCCCCACACAAAACGTCGCATTTCGCTCCCCTTCTACCCCTCACTGCCACTCAGAAGTGTAACGGGGGCACTGGGGGCGGGTCTATTCCGATTCTTCCCCCGCACGGCCGTGCCGCGCTATGCGGATTGATGTGGGAGGTTCGGCGAACCTGCTTCGGGGTCAGGCGTGGAGTGGGGATAGCGAGTCTGGAAGCTTTGCGAGGCGGCGGATGGCGCTGGCGGCGGCGAAGTAGCCGCACATGCCGTGGACGCCGCCGCCCGGCGGGGTGGCGGCCGAGCAGATGAACACGCGTGGGTTCGGGGTGGTGTATGGATCGAGGCGCGCGACCGGACGCGTGAAGAACTGAAAGAGATCGGCGACCCCACCCGTGATCGCGCCACCCACGTAGTTGGGGTTCTCGCGCTCCAGGTCGGCCGTCGAGCTCACATGGCGCGCCAGGATGCGATCGCGGAAGCCGGGCGCAAAGCGTTCGATCTGGCGTTCGACGACCTCGGTGAGATCCACGGTCGATCCGGACGGCACGTGGCAATAGGCATAGCCGGTGTGCTTCCCTTCCGGGGCACGGCTCGGGTCGAACTGGCTCTGCTGCAACACGACGAGAAACGGACGCTGCGGGTGCTGTCCGCGCCAGACGGCGCCCTCCGCAGCCGCGATCTCCTCGAGCGTTCCGCCGACATGGATCGTGGAGGCTTCGAGGCAACGCGGATCGCGCCAGGGGATCGGTCCATCGAGCGCCCAGTCGACCTTGAAGGCCCCCGGCCCGTACCGGTATCGGCGGAGGCGGCGGACGTATCCGGGCGGGAGCACCCCCGCGCACACGTCGGCAACCTGCGTTGGGTTGGTATCGAAGAGGACCACGCGTGCGGGCGGCAGATCGTCGAGCGACCGCACGTACGTGCCCGTTTCGATGCGGCCACCGAGTTCGCGCAGATACGATGCCAAGGCCTGGGCGATGCTCTCGGAGCCGCCAGCCGCGACGGGCCATTCATCGACGTGACCCGTCAACGCAAAAACCATCGCGACCGCGGTGGTGAGCGGGCGCTCGAGGGGTAGCACCGAGTGCCCGGCACAACCTGCGAGGAGAGCTTGCGCTCGCGGTCCCCGGAAGGCAGCGCGCAGCGCGGTTACCGCAGGTAGAAGCCCGGGGAGGCCGAAGCGCGCGAGCAGCAGCGGATGCTTTGGAATACGTAGCGGCCCCATCAAGTCGTCGAGCAGCGCCTGGGGATTCCGCAGAAACGGCGCAAAGATCCGCTCATAGGTGCGCGCATCCCCTTCGAGACCGCGCGCAGTCTCGCCGAGAGAACGCTCGAGCAGGACGGCCGGCGCATCGTCGAGCGGATGCGCCACCGAGATCCCCGGCCGGAGCCATCGCAAGCCGTGCGCCTCGAGGGGGAGCGTCCGGAGCCAGGGCGAGAGGACCCCCATTGGGTGACATCCCGAGCACACGTCGTGACGAAACCCCGGCAAGGTGAGTTCGGCCGTCCGTAGGCCTCCGCCGATCGTATCACGCGCCTCGAGGACCCGGACCGACGCTCCCGCACGCGCCAGCGCGATCGCGGCCGCGAGTCCGTTGGGCCCCGAACCGACGACGACGGCGTCGTCTGCAGCGCTCACCCGCCGCCGCAGTCCCAGGGCTTACGCTTCGCCAACTCGCCGAGATCGGCGTACCCCTCCTCGAGCACCCCGCGCTTGGCATCGACGATCCGCCAGTGCAGCGTATTGCCGAGGATCGGCTGCGACTCGACCATGATCGCGCGCACCTCGCCATCGTCGAAATGGCACTGCGACTGGATGTTCGCCATCAGCCGCTCGTCGGCGAGGTGGCCTTCGCCGAAATTCCAGCCGATGACCGAGCCGGCCACGAGCTCCCCATCAATGTAGGTGTACTCTTGCGAAGGAAGCCCCTCGGTTGCCTTCTCGAAGAGCATGCCGAGCACCCGGCCTTGCAGATGCATGGTGCGAAAAGCGAGAAAGCGCGCGTCCGCACCGATCGCCTCGATCGGGGACAGGAAGCGCTGCTGCTGCTCGCGCAGCAGCGGCGCCGCGCGCTTCATCTGCGTGAACTTCGTGTAGCTCTCCTTCCGGAAGAGCCAAGCGTTCCACGCCCAGTTTCCGGCGTAGTACCGCATCGAGACCAGAAAGGAGATCCTGGATGGCATCACGTTGCCGACGATCGGCAACACGAGGCACCCGACCAGGAGATACAGCACCAGGGGCACGGACCCGACGGCGAACAAGCTCACCTCTGGATGGGCGAAGAACAGAAAGAACGCCGCGTAGATGCTGAGTACGTTCCACTCGAACACTGACCCGATCGGCATATTGCTCAGAATGAACCCATGCAGCATCACCACGAAGAACATGCCGCAGTAGAGCAGCGGCCCCTCTGTGGTCACGAACAACAAACTGAGCGGCGCGGCGAACTCGAGGAACGTCCCGGCATGCGCCATCGCCTTCGCAAGCACCGACGGCGAAAGATCGTCGGGGTACTGGACGAAGAGACGCTTCCGGAGCCAGCTGCTCTTCAGCAGCGGGTTGTTGGCCGTCATGATCGGCACGACGTACGCGAACGCCACGGTGAGCTTCGAGACCCCCGCCCAGAACCAGATCGCGAGTTGCACCCACTTGGCGCCAGCGATCCAGTTTCCCGCGAGCAGGAAACACACGATCATCGCGAAGTGGTGCTCGACGCGCGCCGCCAGCAGGATGGTTTTGTCGCCGAGACCGCAGAGCGGCAGCAGCACGACGATCGGCAGCAGGTGCGCCGTCGTGAGCTCCGGCTGGATGAGCGCCCGGACCAGCGCGAGCACAAACCCGGCATAGAGGGCCACGTCGAGCCAACTGCGGGTCTCGCCCCCGAACACCGGAAGGCTCGGAAACGGCGCCAGCTTGGTCGCTCCAGGCCGAAGGAACTGGAGGAAGGCCGTGTGAGGCGGCCAGATCTTCATTCCGAGCGGCCCACTCATGCATCCGAAGCCCGTGACTTCGAAGAGGCTCGCCCAGATGAACGCCTTCTGAAACGCGATGCCCTCGAAGCACCACGCCGTGAACGTGAATGGGTTGCCCAGACCTGGGGTGAAGCTGCAGAAGAAGAACCACCCCGCGATGAGCAGCGCCAGCTTCAACGCATGATAGGCGTAGGCGGGAAACGGCGTGGCGATCCCCTCGAGCACATAGTGCTCGCAGCCAATCCGGACCCGCTCCGGGAAGTCCCTCTTGGCCCACTCGACCGGATCAAAGTCGATGGCATCGCTGTGTTCAGCCATCCAGCCCCGATCCATAGCCGGAGACGCCTGCGCCGAGCAAGGTGCCGCGCTAGCGGGGGCCGCGCGGCGGGGCGGCGTCGTTGCTGGGGCGACTGGTGGACGCACCGGAACCACCGGTCTCACGCAGTCGCTTGACGTCGGCGGGCGTATGGCGGCGTTGGAGACCCATCGCCTCGAGCAGGCTGTTGGCCATGTCCGCCGTGATGCGATCCTGCAGCGCACCTACCCCGTCGAGATCACTCGCGAGGGCCGCTTCGATCTTGGCCCGCGGCAAACCGTCGGCGATGAACACGTCGAGCAGCTGACTGAGGCCAAGGTCGCCCTTGTGCTGATCGTACAGGGAGAAGACGCGCCCACAATCAGCGCACAAACTCTTCAAGAAGCCCGCAGGCTCATGGCACGAGGCGCACCGCATCTTGTGTCAGTCGAGCCGTGCCCTATCATTCACGCACCAGGCTCTCGTGCGAGGGGGTACCTCATGAAAGCCTTCGCACTGTCGATCATCCACGCGCTTGCTGACCTCGTTTGTCCCGAGCGATGTGCCGCCTGCCCCACATTGGTCACGGGCGGTGCGATTTTCTGTCACGGCTGCAGCGCCCACGTCAACGTGCTCGGCCCTCCCGAGTGCGATGCCTGCGGCGTCCCGGCCCCGGCGGCCACCCTCTGCCCGGGGTGCACCTTCGCTCCTGACCAATCGGTCCGGCGCGCCCGCGCCTGGGCGAGCTATCGGGTCGGGCACGTGCAGGAGCCGGTCGTACGAGCCGTGACGAGCTTCAAGTACGAGCGTGTCACCGGGCTCTGCCGTCGGATGGCCCAGCGAATGGCCTCCCGGGTCCCGGACTCCTCGGTGAGTCTCATCGTCCCGGTGCCACTGCACGAGCGGCGGCTCCGCGAACGCGGATTCAACCAGAGCGCCCTGCTGGCGCGCCATCTCGGCCACGCGCTGGACGTCCCCGTGGACTTCGATCTGCTCCTCCGCACCCGCGACACCCCATCGCAGACGCGCGCCAACCTGCGGCAACGCCACGCGCGCGTCACGGGTGCATTCCGCGTGACGAATCGGCCGACGGTCCACGAGCGTAGCGTCCTGGTCGTCGACGACGTCTGGACGTCGGGCGCCACGGCACACGCGGCCGCCCGGGCGCTGCGCGACGCCGGGGCCCGGACGGTCGACGTCATCACCTTCGCCCGCGTGCAATCCCCGGGCGTGCCGACGCATCCCGACGTGGCGTCGCCCGGGAATCGAGAATAGGAATGAGGCCGTGGGGGATCGAGCAACGTGGACCGAACGACACCAGGCGCGCATCGAGCGGTCACCGCTGCCCCCCTCCCCGTTCGTGGTGGAGGCCCTGTCCCGGATCGGGGCGCCCCCCCGGCACGCCCGCGCGATCGACGTCGCGTGCGGAGCCGGACGCCACGCGCTGGTGCTCGCGCGCACTGGATACACCGTCCTGGGCGTCGACTGGGCTGTGCCCGCACTCCGCACTCTCGGAACGACGGCACGACACGAACGACTGCCGATCACCTGCCTCGCGATCGACGTCGCCATCTGGGAGCCGCCCGAGGATCACTACGCCATGGTTCTGAGTACGAACTTCCTCGACCGCGGCTGCCTCGACCGCATGCGACGCGCCGTTGCGTGCGGAGGCGTGCTGCTGCTCGAGACCTTCCTCGACGGACAACAACGCTACGGCCACCCGACCAACCCCGAGTACCTGTTGCAGCCCGGAGAGCTCGCGGCCCTCTGCGAGGGATGGGACGTCCTCCACGCCCACGAGGGGCTGGTGACGCGCGGTACCGACACCGCCATGATGGCCGGCGTGCTCGCGCGACGCCCCCCGGCGCCCGTGACGGTTTGACTTGGCGCGCGCTTTCGGGTCTACGGCGCCCATGAACGCCGCGCTCCGCCCGATGACGTACGCGGCGGCCGGTGTCGACATCGCCGCGGGCGATCGGCTCGTGCAGCGCATCGGCCGGCTGGCACGATCGACACGCCGACCGGAGATCGTCGGCGGCATCGGCGGCTTCGCTGCCCTCACAGCCCTGCCGCGGCGCTATCGCGACCCGTTGCTGGTCACCGCGACGGATGGCGTCGGCACGAAGCTGCGGATCGCCTTCGCCACCAAACGCCACGACTCGGTGGGTATCGATCTGGTGGCCATGTGCGTGAACGATCTGCTGACGATCGGCGCCGAGCCCCTGCTCTTCCTCGACTATCTCGGCACGGGGAAGCTCGATGTCGCGCAGGCGACGGACGTCGTCCGCGGTATCGCCCGCGGATGCCGCCAGGCAGGCGCAGCACTGGTGGGGGGCGAGACCGCCGAGCTGCCATCGTTCTATGCCCGCGGCGAGTACGATCTCGCCGGCTTCGCCGTCGGGGTCGTAGAGCGACGCCGCGTCATCGATGGACGAGCGATTCGGCCAGGCGACGCCCTGATCGCGCTCCCATCTACCGGGTTGCACAGCAACGGGTTCGCGCTCGCCCGCCGGGTACTTCTCGATCGCGCGCGCCTCCCACTCGGACGCAAACCGGCCGGATGGCGCACGACCCTCGGTGCAGAGCTGCTCCGCCCGACGCGCATCTACGTCCGCACCGTCCGCGAGCTCCTCGCGCGCATGCCGCCGGGGACGATCCGCGGCATGGCACACATCACCGGCGGTGGATTGCCAGGCAACGTCCCCCGGATCCTGCCGAGCACATGTCACGCCGTCGTCGAACGCGGGAGCTGGAAGACGCCCCCGATCTTCGACCTCATCGCACGACTGGGACACGTTTCGCGGGCCGAAATGGATCGCACGTTCAACAACGGCGTCGGCTACGTCCTCGTCGTCGCCGCCCGCAACCGCGAACGCGTGCTGACACACCTGCGGCGCCACCGCGCCGGTGCACGCGCGATCGGCGTGATCGAACGCGGGTCGCGGGGCCTCACCTTCACGCAACCATGAGCACGCCGCTCAGGCTCGGCGTGCTGCTGTCAGGAAGCGGCACCAATCTCCAGGCGCTGCTCGACGCCATCGATGCCGGACGACTCAGCGCAGAGGTCGCCGTCGTCATCAGCAACGTCGCCGACGCCCACGGCCTCGCCCGCGCCACCGCCGCCGGCATTCCAACCGTCGTCGTCCAGCACGACGCCTTCCCTACGAGACAGGACTTCGACGCACAGGTCGTCGACGAGTTGCGGACCCATGGGGCCCAGCTCGTCGTTCTGGCCGGCTTCATGCGGCTCGTCACGTCGGTGCTGCTGAAGGCCTTCCCCGAACGGGTCCTCAACATCCATCCAGCGCTACTGCCTGCTTTCCCCGGACTGCACGCGGAGCGGCAGGCCCTCGCGCACGGCGTCACGGTCACCGGCGTCACCGTGCACTTCGTCGACGAAGAGACCGACCACGGTCCGATTCTCGTGCAAGCTGCGGTCCCGGTCCGTCCGGACGACACCGAGGACACCTTGCACGCGCGAACGCAGGCGCAGGAGCATCGCATCTACCCGCTGGCAATCCAGTTGATCGCGGAGGGACGCGTCCGCATCGACGGACGTCGCGTCGTCGTCACCGACGCGCGCATCGACCCCGAGCGTGCGCTGGTCAATCCCATGTCCGAGCACGACGAGGACGCGTGAGCACCGGCCCGACAGCGGGCACCGACGGTCCGACCAGCGCGCGTGCACCGCACGCGGCGCGCGTGGGACACCTCGCGCTGGTGCTCGCGGGCACGCTCCTCCTGATCAGCCTCATCCGGGGAATCGGCGCCGAGCGCCTGCTGGCCGATCTACTGGACTTCGGCTGGGGCCTCGCTGCCGTCATCGCGCTGGAGCTCGTCATCGACGGGTGCAACACCCTCGGCTGGCGGCGGACCCTCGAGGACAGCGCGGCAATCGGATTCCTGCGCCTGTTCTGGATTCGGCTCGCCGGCACCGCCATCAACCAACTCACACCGACCGCCACCGTCGGCGGGGAATTCGTCAAGGGCACGTTCCTCCGCCCCGTGATGGGCACAGCGGCAACCGTCGCCTCCCTCATCGCCGCGCGCATGAGCTACGCCGTCGCACAAGCGGCGCTCGTCCTGATCGGCCTGGCCGCGATCCTCACCCGCCTCCAGGACAGTACGGAGCTCGCCATCGGCGTCGTCACGGGGTTCACCGTCACCCTGGCGGGCGTCCTGATCTTCATCGCGCTCCAGCGCCGCGGCCTCTTCGCTGCGCTGGCCCGCGGCGCCACCCGTCTTCGGTTGCGCGCGACATTGGTCGCGCGCATCGAGCGCGGCGGCGCCGCCCTCGACGCCCAGCTGCGCGCGCTCTACCGAGATCGACCACTCGCCTTCGTCGCCTCGGTCGGCTGGCACTTCGTAGGGCAGCTCATCGGACTGGTACAGCTGTGGTGCATTCTCCGGTGGCTGCACGCGCCCGCGCCACTCATGACGTGCCTCGCAATCGAGGCGTTTGCCATCGTTGCCGATTCGGCAATGTTCTTCGTTCCGGCGCGCGTCGGTGTGCAAGAAGGCGGGCGGGTGCTGATCTTCACCGCCCTGGGTATGAGTGCCGCCACGGGGCTCGCCGTCGCCGTCATCATTCGATTGGCGCAACTCGCCTCCGCGGCCCTGGGTCTCGCAGCGTACGCCGGCCTCTCGCGACAACCGCGATAGTCCGACCAGGCGCCGGGCTACCGGGTCGCGGGTTGTGCCGCAACGGCGCGTACCGCGTGGATCGCAACCGTGCACCCGGCCCACGCCGCTGCCACCAGGAAGGCCGTGGAGGCGGCGCCGACCAGACAACCGGCAACCAGCACCATGATGTAGACGTTCCGGCGCCCCGCTATGCGGCGGAACGCCGTATCGAAAGGCGTCAGCTCGTCGAGCATGCGCCCGGTCCGCCGGCTCACGATCAGGTACAATAGACTGTCAGTGAGATCGCAGGCGACCAGAAAGATCCCCACCCACCAATACGCCGCCATGCCCGTCGCGTGCCCGAACCAGGTCCCGAGCGCCAGGTACCAGAAGTTCTCGTAGAGAAAGTCGCCCACGTGCTCGAGTTCGCCAAGCTTGGAGGTCTGGAGCTTCATCCGAGCGAGCTTCCCGTCTACGCCGTCGAGCACGCCAACCAGCAACGCCAGCGCCACGCCCGTCCGCAGCCACCCTTCGAGAAACAAGAGCCCGACTCCGAGCGCCACCACGAGCGTCAGGATCGTGATCTGGTTTGGCGTCACCGAGGTCGGCGCGAGTCGACGTACGAGAAAGTTCTCGAAGGGCGAGTCGAAGTACTGCCCCGGCAGGTCGAGCGTGCGCTTCTGCACGTGATCGAGCAACACATTCCAGGCGCGGTCACGCTCGGACGGCGAGCGCACGGCGAAGAGATACGGCGTCGCCTCCCCGCGCAACTCCGGCACGTACGGATCGATGGCACGCAAGGAGAGCCGGGCCGCGTGCTCGGCGAGCGCGGCCCCATGCTGACGCACGTCGCCACTGTCGGCGCGGCCCACCGGCTCGCACTGCGAATCATCACCGCATGCGAACGTCAGCGCGGACGTCGCCGCCAACGTCCGCAGCACCCGTGGATCGACGAGTCGATCGGCGGTCAGGAAGACGAACGACTCGGGCAACGCGTCGATGGCGCCCGCCAACACCGCACCGGCGCCGGAGCCGGACACGTGCACGATCCCAGCGCACGCGAGATCCGAGCGCAGGACCGGGTCGGCGTCCGGTGCAACCAGGAGCAGCGGCGGGGCGAAGCCCAGCCCGCGCAACTGCTTCATCTGGCGCTCCAGAAGCGAGACCCCGCCCGGCGCGTCGTCAGCACGCCAGACCTCCGCATCGGGAACGATGATGACGCTCTCCACGGGGGCGCGTCCGTACACCGCAGCCGCGACGCACGCAAGCCGGCCGCCACGAATTGCGACTCCGGGGGGCCCTCTGGTACGACTCGCCCGTGCCTCTCCCGATCCGCGACCCGCTGCGCGACAACCTCACCGCCATCCTGCTCGACTATGGCGGCACGCTCGACGGCGATGCCCGCCACTGGTTCGACCACTTCCGGGATCTGTACCGCGCGGCCGAGTGCACCATCGACGAGCCCACGTTCAAAGACGCCTTCTACGCCGCCGACGCCGCGCTCGAGGCCGATCCAGAAATCAGGACGTTCGGACTCACGCGCATGGTGACCACGCACGTCGATCTACAACTGCACGCACTCGGGATCATCGACATAGCGCTGGCACGCACGCTCACCGCGCAATTCATCGCCGACACCAGGGAAGCGTGGAGCCGCAATCGGCCGCTGCTCCGGCGACTGGCGACCCGCTATCGCCTGGGAGTGGTTTCGAACTCGTACGGGAACATGCCCGCCCTCCTCGACGACGGAGCGCTCGGCCCATTCGCGGTCGTGCTCGACTCCGCGGTCGAAGGACTTCGCAAACCCGATCCCGCACTCTACCTGCGCGCGGCGGAGCGTCTCGGGATTGCGCCAGCGTGCATTCTCCATGTCGGTGATTCGTGGCCGCGCGACATCGTGCCGGCACACGCCGTCGGCATGCACACGGCCTGGCTGTCGGCCCCGGACGACCCGATGCCCGCGTCCCCGCAAGCGGTCCACCGACTTGCGTCGCTGGTCGAGCTGGAGGACCTCGTCGCATGATCGCGGGCATCATCGCGGCCGGCCACGGCGAACGACTCCAGGCCGCGGGGATCACGACTCCCAAGCCGCTCCTCCCGATCGGCGGACGTCCGCTCATCGCGCGTGCGATCGAAACGGCACGTCAGGCGGGAGCGTCCGAGATCGCGTGCATCGTCAACGCCGAAACGAATCGCGTCCGCGACTACCTCGAGCAGACCGCGTTCGATCTCCCCGTGCACATCGTGCAGCGCACGACCACCAGCTCGGCCGAAAGCCTGCTGGCACTGCGCCCGCATCTCGACGCCGACCCGTTCCTGCTGCTCACCGTCGACGCGGTGCTCGCCCCGGACCGGGTCACGGCGATGGTGCAACACGCACGCAGCCTCCCGGAGGCCGCGAGCGTCCTCGGCGTCACCACGGTCGTCGAAGACGAGAAGCCGCTCTGGGCAGACGTCGGCCCGGACGGTCGCATCCGCTCGCTCGGTGTCGCAACCGACGCGCAGGTCGTCACGGCGGGCGTTTACTTCCTCCAACCCCTGATATATTCGCTGGCCGATGCCGCGCCGCCACACGATCGAACCGCACTTCGTGCGCTCCTCGGATCCCTATTGCGGCACCGCCATCCCCTCTACGGCGTGGACGTCGGTGCGACCGTCGACGTCGATCGACCCGAGGACATCGCCTCCGCCGAGCGACTGCTCGGCGTGATCGAGGCGGGCTGAGGCGCATGGCCGACCTCGGCGGGCTGAGGCGCAGGGCCGACCTCGTCGGCGTGTTTCGCGAGCCGGAGTTCTCCCCGGGCCGGGTCGACGACGACGCGGCCATCCTCGAGCACACAGCCGAGGCACTCGCCGAGCGCGGAGTACGCATGCAGCTAGGCACCGTCGATACGCTCCGTGAAACGACGCCGCGCGCCGTCCTGGCCATGTGCCAATCCGACGCCTCGCTGACGGCACTCGATCCTCACGCGCCGAGCGTCCCCGTGATCAACACTCCGAACGCCATTCGCAACTGCCACCGCGTCACCACCATCGAACGTCTGCGCGACACGAGTGTCCCCTTCCCCGCCACGCGTATCGTCGCCACGCGCGGAGGACCCGCGCACGGCGAGGCCGCGCCCTGCTGGATCAAGCGCGGCGACGTACACGCCATGGAACCTGGAGACGTGACATTCGCGGGAGACGCGGAGACCGTCGCCGCAACCCTCGAGGCGTTCGCGGCGCGGGGCATCGCGCGGGCTGCCCTCCAGGCCCACGTTCCCGGTATCGTGCTGAAGTTCTACGGCGTGGGGAACACCTTCTTCCGGTGCTACACCGACGAAGCCGAACCACCGACCGCGATCGAAGCCCTCTGGCACGCCGCACGGGCCGGGGCCACGCGCCTCGGGCTCGAAGTGTGGGGCGGCGACGTCGTCGTCACCCCCGAGGGGAACGCGGTCCTGATCGACATCAACGACTGGCCGAGCTTCGCCCGTTGCCGCACCGAAGCCGCTGATGCCATTGCCAGCCACGTCTGCGATCGACTCGGCATCACCGGAGACGAGGTACGGGCCGGTGCCTGAGACCGAGCGACCACCCATGACACCAACACGATCGCCCGCAGACCCGACTCCCGCACGACCGGGCACGCAATCGCGACGCCTCTTCCACGAGGAACAGGCGTTGATCGCGCCTGGTCAGCAACGTATCTCGCTCCTGTCGGAGCTGGCACTCGCACGTGGCGACGGAGCGACCGTCACCGACCTCGACGGCAACATCTACCTGGACTTCTTCGCTGGGGTCACGGTCGCCAGTCTCGGACACTCGCATCCGCGCTACATCGCGGCCGTCGAAGCACAACTTCGACGCATCATCGTCGGCAGCTTTGCCACCGAGAGCCGCCGCCGACTGCTCGAACTGCTCGCCCGACTCACGCCCGGGAACCTCGACCGGGCACAGATCTTCAGTGGGGGCGCAGAGGCCGTCGAGGCCGCCTTCCGCCTGGCCATGTCGGTCACCGGCAAGCACGAGATCGTCGGCTTCTGGGGCGGTTTTCATGGCAAGACGGGCGGGGTCGTTGGTCTCATCGGTGACGAGTCGAAGCATGGCTGGGGTCCCCTGACCGCGGGGCGGTTCTCGGTACCGTACGCCGACTGCTATCGCTGCCCGCTCAAGACCACTTATCCCGAGTGCGGACTCGCGTGTGTCGAGTTCGCGCGCGAGAGTATCAAGCGCACGACGTCCGGCGCCGTTGCCGCGATCATCGTCGAACCAATGCAGGGCACCGCGGGCAACATCATCCCGCCCACGGATTTCCTGCCCGCGGTCCAGAGTGTCGCGCACGAGATCGGCGCGCTCCTCATCGCGGACGAGATGATCACCGGCTTCGGACGCACCGGCCGCTGGTTCGGCTGCGACCACAGCGAGGTCATCCCCGACGCCATGACCGTGGGCAAAGGCATGGGGAACGGCTTCCCGGTCAGCGCCTTGATCTCGAGCGATCCTGTCGTCGCCGCCGAGCCGTTCTCACGACCGAGCGCTTCCTCGTCGAGCTATGGCGGCAATCCCCTCGCCGCGGCAGCGGCGCGCGCGACCATCGAGATCATCGACGACGAGGATCTCGTGGCGCACTCGGCCCGATTGGGCACGCAGATGCTGAACGGACTCCGTGCCATGCAGGACCGGTACCCGTTCATCGGCGATGTCCGGGGTGCGGGCTTGATGATCGGCCTCGACCTCGTCACCGATCGCGCCACGAAGACGCCCCTTCCACGCGCCATCACCGAGCGCATCTTCCTCGAGGCCCTGCAGCGCGGTCTCCTGCTCATGGGATACTTCCCACGCGTCCGGATCAACCCCCCGCTCACGATCTCGGCGGAGCAGATCGACCAGGGACTCGCCATTCTCGACGAGGTGTTCGCACTCGTCGCTCGTGAGGTAGAACGCCTGTGAGCATTCGTCGCAATCGCCCCCTTCGTGGAGCCATCGTCGGATTCGGCAACGTCGCGGTCGAGGGCCATCTCCCCACCTGGACGGCCGATCGTCACTTCGCAATCCACGCCGTATGCGACGCCGACCCGACCCGGCTGGCACACGCCGAGGAGGTCCTGCCGAGCGCCCGCCGCTACGCCGTTCTCGAGGAGATGCTCGAGCACGAGCGGCTCGACTTCGTCGATGTCGCAACCCCTCCGGCCTCACACCCCTCGATCGTGCAGGCAGTCGTAGAGCAGAACGTTCATGTTCTGTGCGAGAAGCCACTCGCGCTCACTACCGACGCCTGCAACAAGATCCGAACGGCCAGCAGCCAAGCTGGCGTGGTCGTGTTCACCGTCCACAACTGGAAATACGCACCCATCATCCGCACCGCGAAACGCGTCCTCCGCCGCGGCGAGCTCGGAAAGCTCACCGAGCTCCGCCTCGAGACCCTGCGAACGACACCACCGGGCGGGGCCGCCGACGCCGATTGGCGGCTCGATCCCAATGTTGCCGGAGGCGGCATCTTCGTCGACCACGGCTGGCATGCACTCTATCTCGCTCTGCACCTCCTCGACGCCAGCCCGATGGCGATCACCGCGCGGCTCAGCCAGCGAAAGTTCACCAGCGGTACCACCGAGGACACTGCGGAATGTACCATCGAGTTCCCGGGAGCCGTTGCGACGATCTTCCTGACGTGGGCCGCCGAGGCGCGCAGCAACACCGGATCGATCACAGGCGCGCGCGGGAGCCTCACCATTGCGGATCGTACCCTCACGGTGTCGTGCCCCGGACGCGAGCCGACAGAGACTGCATTCGCGGAGCCGCTTTCGGCCGGCTCGTACCATCCCGAATGGTTCGCCGCGATGGTCGAAGACTTTCGCGAGGAACTCCTCGAACCGGAGACCCGCGGGCACAACTTTCTCGAAGCGGAGACGACGAGCCGACTGATCGAGCTGGGCTACCGATCACACAGTGCGGGTGGCGTGCGCATCCCGTTCGATGAACCCCTGCCACCCGCCGAGCCGTCGGGTGACTGAGAGCGCCCTCGCCGACACGCGCGATACGTCGGGATTCGACGCCGTCCTCGTAACGTGCGCCGCATCCAACGTCCGCGCCGGCGGCATGCGGCTCGTAGAACGGTGCGCGTTCGCCCTCGCGCGCGCGGGGGCGAAGCGGCTCCTCTGCATTGGACCATCGCCTGCTCCCGACCTCCGCCTACCGGAACTCGCGATCTCCTGGCTCCGGCCCAGCGACGACCTGGCGGGATGGTCGACCGCAACGGGCCGGCCCATCATCGGGCTCAATGCGAGTACGCTCGTCGATGCGCGCGCCATTGCCTCCCTGGCGGACGCCCCCGGCGCGGGGCCTCTCAGCGATTCGGAGGGCCATCTGTGGCGCTGCCAGCCCTCGATGCTCCCCTCCATGGTCGCCGCCACGCGTCCAGGCCCGCGCCGGGACGACGTCCCTGGGACAGGGACGTGGCACCCCCCGGAGACCGCGCTGCTCCGCCCCGTGCGGAACGGGACCGAGCGAACCAGCGCGGAGGAAACACTCCTCGAACGCCTCGGGCGCCCGAACGACGGCTGGTTCACGCGGGTCGTCGATCGCAGGGCATCCCGTGTGCTGACGAAACGGTTCATGCACACGCGCATCGTCCCGAACCAGATCACCATGATCTCGATCACCGTTGGAATCGTGGGTGGCCTCCTGTTCAGCATCGGCAGCCATGCCGCGACGTCGGCCGGGGCACTCCTGTTCCTCTTCTCCACGATCCTCGACGGCTGCGACGGTGAACTGGCGCGCTTGACCTATCGCGAGTCACGGACCGGCGCCCTCCTCGATGTGGTTGGCGACAACGTCGTGCACCTGGTGCTCTTTGGCGGGCTCGCCGCCGGGCTGTATCGGGTCATGCCTGCGGGCCACATCGCTTTTCTTGGCGCTGCGCTGGTCGTCGGAGCGATTGCCGCCATCGCGTCGGTGTACTTCTGCATCCTCCGGGGGAGCCCAACCCCCGCCCAGCAAACGCTCTTCGAGACCTTTGCGGGTCGAGAATTCGCGTACTTACTCGCCGGGCTCGCCCTCGCCGGCAGGTTGGCCCTGTTCCTCTGGATCGCTGCGGTGGGCATCTACGTCTTCGCCGGCGGCCTCTGGCTGCTCGGCCGCGTGGGAAAACCGACGGCGCCCTGAAACACTGGCTGGTTTGGGACGTATTTCTCCAGTGAGGAGTCATACCCGTACCCATGCCACGTCAATCTGCGGACTACCCTGCGCCCCACTCGGCCGAAGCGGGGCCCGAGGAACGATCCGGACCGGAGCGCCGCCTGCTCCTGGCCGTGCTGAGCGACGCCATCGTTCTGCTAGCCCGGCGTGAGTCGAGCGGCTATCGCGTCGATCCGCGCGACATCGCTGCCACAGCGCGCTGGGTGCGCTCCGACGACCGCGAGTGGCCATGCTCGTTCGTCAATATCTGCGAGTCTCTGGGCCTCGCCCACCAGCCGATCCGGCGCGCGCTCCTCGACCCACCCGCCCCCGGGCAGCGAATGGCGACCCGCCGTCGCCTTCAGGCCGGCAAGCCGACATCCTGACCGGCTACGCCGGATTGACGCCACCCGACGGCCACGGTATCGCACCGCCATGAAGACATGGTTTGCTCTGTCCGCGATCGGGCACGATCGCCCGGGGATCGTCGCCGACCTGGCGGAGCTCATCTACGACTGCGACTGCAATCTCGACGACTCGAGCATGACCATCCTCGGGAGCGAGTTTGCCGTCCTGCTCCTGCTCTCGTCCAGCGCAACGGACGCCGAAGCACGACTCAGCAGCGCGTGTAAACGGCTGGAATGGGAGAAGCGCCTGACGGTCTTCTTCCGCGCGCTCGGCGCCGAACCGATCCCGTACGCCGCGAAGGAACATGCACGCCGACATGCGCTGCAGGTCGTTGGCGTCGATCGCGCCGGGATCGTGGCCAAGATCGCTCGATGCCTGGCCGATCACGGCGTCAACATCGCCGAGATGCACGCGCATGCACGTCCGGAACCGGAGAGTGGCAACCCCATCTACACGATGCAGATGGCCCTCGACGTTCCGGGATCCATCGACGCCAAAGCGCTCGCAGCACAGCTTCAAGCGGTGGGCGACACGCTGCAGGTCGACATTTCCTTCGACTGAGGAACCTGCGCCCCGAAGCGCGGCCCCCACTAGGCGCCATGGCCTCGTTCGCGTAAGCTAACGCCTCCGCACGGTCGCCGTGGACGGCGGTACCGTGACACGAACAGATGGAGGCGAGTGAGCCGATGCTGCGAAACGACACGACGGTACGACGAATTGAACCGACGGCAATGCTCCGTGCGGCCCTGACGATCACGCTGCTGGCGATGCTTCAGCTCGCCCCCCTGCCCCTCGTCGGGTCGAGCGACGCCACGGCAACCGATCCACCCGTGATCGCCAAAATGGTCCGGGCTGAGTGGCAGACGCCAGACGCAGCGCACACGATCGAACCCCATGGCACGATCACCACGATGTCCCGTCCGACGAGCGTGACCACCAACCTCCCGCCCGACGAGGACCTCAAAGGCGATCTCACGATGAGGATCGTGGTCGAGTTCGACACCACCAAGAGCAACAAAGCACCCATCAAGTTCAGGCAACGCAGCGGGATGCTCACGATCACGCCGCTCCCGGAAGACATCAAAGACGACGTCATTCAGCCAAGCGCAATCGATGGGAATACGGCCAAGGTCCGGATCGACGTGACGGCAGACGGCGTCCGCCTCCGGTTCCTGAAGAAAGTGTACTACGAGCAAGTGAACGTCGGCCTTCCCGGGCAGAAGAAAAAACAACAGACCATGCAGTGGACCTGGAAGCCGTCCGAGCAGCACGATCTCTAGCCCTCGGGGAGCAGCACGATCTCTAGCCCTCGGGGAGCAGCACCAGCTCTAGCCCTCGGGGAGCAGCAGCTCTAGCCCTCGGGGAGCACCAGCTCTAGCGCTCGGGCACCAGCACGACCTTGCCCTTGACCCGCCGTTCGGCGAGCGCATTCAGGGCATCGGCCGCTTGCGCAAACGAATACGTCGCTGACACGTGCGGCTTCAGCTTTCCCTGCACGTACCAACGGAGCAGCTCGTCGATATGCGCGCGATTGCGCGCCGGCTCGCGTCCCGTGAAGGCGCCCCAGAACACCCCGACGATCTGACATCCCTTCAAGAGCACCAGGTTCAGTGGAATCTGCGGAATATCCCCCGCGGCAAAACCGATCACCAGAAATCGCCCGTTCCACCCGGTCGCGCGTAGGGCGGCTTCCGCCAATGCGCCGCCCACGGGATCGTAGACGACGTCCGCACCCGCGCCTCCAGTGAGAGCCTTGGTCCGGACTTTGAGATCCTCGCTGGTGTAGTTGATCACCTCGTCCGCGCCGTGCTCCCGGCACACGGCGAGCTTCTCGTCGGTGGAAGCGGCGGCGATGACACGCGCGCCCATGACCTTGCCGAGCTCGACCGCCGCGAGCCCCACGCCGCCCGCGGCCCCCAGGACGAGGAGGGTCTCGCCCGGCGTCAGCGTCGCTCGGTCTTTCAGCGCGTAGTGCGAGGTGCCGTAGGTGAACAAGAACGCCGAGGCCGACACGTAGTCCATCTCATCGGGGATCGGGATCGCCCGTTCGGCGTCGATCGCCACCTCTTCTGCGAATCCACCCCATCCGGTCGGCGCGAGGATGCGGTCACCCGGCGCGAACGTGGTCACGTCGGACCCGACCTGCACGATCCGTCCAGACACTTCACCGCCCGGCGCGAACGGCAGCGGCGGCTTGAACTGATACTTGTTCTGGATCATCAGCACGTCCGGAAAGTTCACGCCGCACGCATGCACCTCGACCAGAACCTGCCGCGGGCCCACAGACGGCGACGGGCACTCTTCCACGACGAGACGCTCCGGCGGTCCGAACTCCTTGCACAATACGGCCTTCATGATGGCTCCCCTTTCGGCGCGTGGCGCCGACGATGATCGGCGTATCGGTACAGGTGCTCGAGCGCGGCAATCGCTCGGAACGACGACGAGAAGGCGAAGCTTCCGCGCGTCCGAAGCTCGACCATGCCGGGGTTGTCTGGATGCGTCGCCGCGAGCTCCGAAGCCACTAGGACGGGCTTCGCGCACGAGCGGGCAAGCTCGAACGCGGCACCCGCCATCCGGCGATCCTGCCGCTCGTGATACGCGACGATGCGCTCCAGGCCATGCCCCGGGTAGAATGGCCCCGTGCGCTCGAGTGCGCCTTGATTCGACTGGATCCCGAGTCCGAGAAACAGCAGCGCGTGCACCTCCGGATGTCGCGCCGCCAGCTCGAGACATTCCGTGACCGTATCGCGCGTTTCGCTGCCAGCAAGATCCGCAGGGTTGTTGCGGCTCCATCGCGGAGGCAATCGCTCGTCGAAGGCCGCACGGAGATCGTCCGGAATCGGCAGCAGGTCGAGCGTCGGCGACGACGTAATGCGATCCGCCGTCACGACACCCCATCCGCCAACCGTCGTCAGCACGAACACATTCGGCCCCGCAGGCAGCGGCTGCGTCACGAACGCGGCCGCCGCCTCGAACGCTTCCTCGACCGTCACCGCCCGGGTCGCGCCGGCCTGCCGGCACATGCCGGCGAACACACGATCGTCACTGGCGAGCGCGCCCGTATGCGATGCCGCCGCCCGCTGACCACCGCTCGTCACGCCTCCCTTGAGGATCACGACGGGCTTGCGGCCCGCCGCCTTCCGGACCGCGTCGAAAAAGCGCCGGCCGTCGGCAAGACCTTCGACGTACGTGAGCATCGCGTCCGTCTCTGGATCCTCCGCAAAGTACTCGAGAAACTCGGCGACCCCAGCCATCGCGGAATTGCCCGCCGAGACGGCACGACTCACGCCCACACCGGTGGCACACGCGTAGTTCAGAAACGACGACACGAAATTCCCCGATTGGCTCACCACGGCGATCCGCCCCCGGGGAGGGTACGGCGCAACGATCTGGGCACAGAGTGCGGCCGGCGTCGAGACGACCCCCTGACCGTTCGGACCCACCAACAGCATGCCGAGCTCGTCACAGAGGGCCGCGAGTTCCTCCTGGGCACGCCGTCCGTCCTCGCCCGCCTCCGCGAACCCCGCGGAACTCACGAACGCCGCACGCACCCCCTTGCGCGCGCAGGCGCGAAGCAGATCGGGGACGACCGCAGCCGGCGTACACACGAAGACCAGGTCGGCTGCGCCCTCCGGGACTTCGTCGATCGACCGCAGGCTGGAACGTCCGAGCACCTCGGCGCCCTCGCGATTGGTGAGGAACACGCGCCCCGGGTAGTCGTGGCGCAGCAGATTGTGCGCCGCCACGAATCCGAACTTGCCCGGATGCGTCGATGCGCCGGCGATGATCACCCCGGCTGGATCGAAGAGCGGCTTGAAGCGCGCGACGACGTCGCGGCTCATGACTCGCGCACCTCGATCAAGGCATCCACCGCCGTCGGCACACCATCGCAGACAATCAACGGGTTCACATCGATCGATACGATCCGCGAATCCGATTGCACCAGCTCACTCAAGCCGACCAGGACGTCCACAAGCCGCTCGCGATCGACCGCGGGCTCGCCGCGAAACGCGTCGAGCAGCCGGCGATGGCGGAGATCCGTCACCATGTCCGCCGCATCTACGCGCGTCAGGGGCACGAGACGAAACGCCACGTCGCCGATGGCCTCGGCCAACACGCCTCCGATCCCGAGCATGACGCAGTGGCCGAACGTCGGGTCGTCGACACAGCCAGCGATCAGCTCGCGCGTACCGCGCACCATGGGTGAAATCAGGAGCGCGACCTCCCCGTCCTCCGGACGCGCCGCAGCCAGAAGCGCCGTCGCGGCGCCGAGCACCGCCGCGTCATCTCCCAGGCCCAACCGCACGAGCCCCCGCTCGGTCTTGTGCGCAATACCGGCCCCGCACAACTTCGCCACCACGGGGTATCCGATCGTCGCCGCCGCTCGCACCGCCTCGTCCGCCGTCGTCACGAGATGCTCGGGCGCCACGGGAATCCCCTGCGCGGCAAGCCGACGCTTCGACTCGTACTCCGAAAGCGTCGAGGTTCCCGACCGGGCGCTGCTACCCACGTCGCTCACGCGGCTACGCTTCGTTCTCGTCCGCGGCCGAGCCGCCGCTCTCGGCGAGGGCGTCGAGCCCGCCACGCGCTGCGAGATCGTACAGCTCGTCGCTGCCGCCGACGTGCGCACCGTCGATGAACACCTGAGGAACCGTGCCACTCCCCCCCGAGCGCTCGATCATCTCATCACGCCGCTCCGGCTCGACCCCGAGATCGATCTCCTCGAACCCGATGTCGTAGTCCTCGAGCAACGCCTTGGCACGATGACAATAGGGACAGAACTGAGTGGTATAGAGCGATACCCGCGGCACGACCGCAAACTACTTCTGCCGCCTCCCAACCGCAAACCACCCCCTGCCCCCCAACCGCGAACCACCCTCCGTCCCGCCCCACGCCCTTGATCTCGAAGCAGACCGCCAATAAGCGTCCTCGCCATGAGTCGTTTTCATGAGATCGTCGCAGTGGTCGCGCGCTTGCGCGCACCGGACGGCTGCCCCTGGGATCGAGAGCAAACACCGGCGAGCCTGCGCCCCTACTTGATCGAAGAGACCTACGAGGTCCTCGATGCCCTGAGCGGGGACGATCCGAAGGCCGTATGCGACGAGCTCGGAGATCTCCTCCTGCAAATCGTCCTGCACGCCCAGATCGCCAGCGAAGCGGAGCAGTTCACCGTTGAGGACGTCATCGCGAACATCGTGGGGAAGATGGTGCGACGGCACCCGCATGTGTTTGGCGATGCGGTCGCGACCAGTGCCGAAGAGGTCAGCCGACAGTGGGCGCGGATCAAGCGTGAGGAGCAACGCGCGGCGGCGCCGGACGCCTCCACGTCCGCGCTCGACGGCATCCCGAGTGAGCTACCGGCACTCCATGCCGCAACGCGAACGGGCGAAAGAGCGGCGCGCGTCGGATTCGACTGGTCGACCGCCACGCGCGCCCTCGCGAAGGCTCGCGAGGAGCTGACGGAACTCGAGGAGGCCCTTGCGTCTGGCGACCCCGCCCGGATCGAGCACGAACTCGGCGACGCTCTGTTCGCCCTCGCGAGCGTGGGGCGCCTCGCGGATCAGAACCCCGAAATGGCCTTGCGCACGGCCCTGACCAGATTCGGCGCTCGCTTCCGTCACGTCGAGCAGGCTCTGCGCGCTCACGACCGCGACATGGAGCACGCGACCCCGGAGGAACTCGACGCCCTCTGGAACGCGGCCAAGAAGGCGGGCAACTAACCAACGGCTCGACCTCGCCGGCGTTGCCCGCGCCGAACGTCCGAGGCTAAGTTCTCCCGGTTCTCCGGCGGACACGCGCCAGGACCGCTCGCGTGTCGGCGCCGCCGACCACGAGCATCGCAGCTCCGTACACGGCCGCCCCTGCCGCGATCATCGCGACGAGCCACATGACGCGGGTCCCTAGTCCGACGCTGCTGTCGAACCAGGCCACCTGGTCACGCAACCACAACACCAGGGGCACCATGGCGACCGTCGCGAGCCCGGTTCGGGCGCACGACGCCAGCCACGGACGCCAGACGAATCCTTCGATCCTGCGCCCAAGCGCGCCACAGAGCACCGCGAGATTGACCATGGCGGCCAGCGAGGTCGCGAGCGCGAGCCCGCCGTGTCGCAGGTCGACGACGCCAACGAGTTCCTGGGCACCATCGAGCAGTCGTCCCAGCATATGAGCGCCGTCGGGCGACAACGGGCCGATGCACATCGCCGCAAAGACGACGTTGGCGACGAACGCAGTCGCCGCGGCGATGACGGGCGTCCGGGTATCCTCGAGCGCGTAGAAGGCTGGGACCAGCACGCGCACTGCGGCCACCGACCAGAGACCGATGGCGAAGTATCGGACGGAGACACTCGTCTGCGCAGCGTCCAGTGCGGTAAACTCGCCGCGCAAGAACAGGACGGAGACGACCGGGTCCGCCGTCAGCGCCAAACCAACCGATGCCGGTAGTGCGATGCCCGTCATCAGGCGCAGCGCGAAGCTCACGGTCTCCCGGAACTCGGCCGGGTCGCGCTTGGCCAGTGTCGCAAAGCTCGGCAACGCCGCGGTGCTGAGCGCCACCGCGAACACACCAAGCGGAAACTCGAACAGACGCTCACCGTACCAGAGGTAGGCGACACTTCCGGCGGGCAGGAGCGAGGCGAACATCGTGCTCACCATGACGTTGATCTGATACACCGCCGACCCGAACACGGTCGGCAGCAGCAGGAGACCGAGCCGCGCGACTGCCGGATGTCGAGGCTCCCACAAAGGGCGAAGTGGAATGCCGTGCCGACGCAGCGCGGGAAGCTGCGACAACAGCTGTGCCGCTCCGCCAAAAAGGACACCGACCGCCAAGCCGTAGACCCCGATCCATGGCGTGAGCGCCAACGCGACGACCACCATCGCGATGTTCATCACGATCGGGGCATAGGCCGGGGGTCCGAAGCTCCGAAGCGAGTTCAGAATGCCCATCGCGGCGGCGACCATCCCGATCAGAAACAGATACGGAAATACGATGCGGGCGAGGGAAATCGTCAGCTCGAGCTTCCCGGCCGTCGCCGCAAAGCCCGGAGCAAAGAGCGTCACGATCGGACCCGCGAGCAGGACGCCGCCCACCGACATCAGCAGAAGCACCAGGCCCATCATCGTCGCCAGGACGCGGGCGGCGCGATCGGCCTCGGCTCGGGGACCGGTGGTGAGGTACCCGGTATAGATCGGAATGAATGCTGCGGTCGCAGCACCCTCGGCCACGAATCGGCGAAAGAGGTTGGGAATCCGGTAGGCGACAAAGAAGGCGTCGGCACCCGTCCCGGCCCCGAAAAGGTAGCCGACGACGACGTCCCGGGCCAGTCCGGTGACGCGCGACACCACGGTGAGGCCGCTCACGACCGCCGCCGCCCGTGCGATTCTCCCCTTCTCGCTCATTGACCCCCGCCCGACCGGCTGTTAAAAGCACGCCCACTGTGACCAAGCACCCATCGGCAGTAAAGCGCCACCGACAGAGCCTCAAGCGGAACGCGCGCAACCGCGCAATTCGCACTCGCCTTCGGAGCTACGTACGAGGCGTCCGGGAGGCCGTGGTCGCCGGAGATGGGGCCGCTGCGGACGAACGACTCCTCACCACGACGCGCGCCATCGACAAGGCCGTGACCAAAGGCGTTCTGCACCGCAACACCGCCGCTCGTAAGATCTCGCGCCTGACGCTGGCCGTCCGCAAGCTCAGCACGACCGGCTGAGCGAGCCAGGCCATATGCGCGGCAGCACGAGCCGCGACACGAGCCGCACCATGCGCGGCAGCACGAGGAGCACCATGCGCGGCAGCACGAGGAGCACCATGCGCGGCAGCACGAGCCGCACCATGCGCGGCGACACGAGCCGCACCATGCCCCGCAACCTGAGCTTCTGGAGCGTGTGACAGGTTCGGGCTCCGCCGTCGTTGACGCCACGATCGACGGCCCGCTCAATGCGCGCGGGCCCGGCGAGTGCCACGGGCCGTGCACAGCCTCAGCACCCAGTCCTCGAGGAGCGCTCTCGGATCGACCGCGCCCCGCTTGCTGGCGCGATCGATATCCGCGAGTCGAAGCAGGGCGCGACGGAGCTCGACGGGGTGATACGCCCGCACGCCACGATCGAATCCTGCGCGCTGGTACGGCGCCACGCCGACCGCACGTGCGGCCTCGTCGGGCCGACGCCCGCGGGCAACGAGTTCGGCGCCCGCCAGGACCGGCTTCAGAACCGCGGCAATTGCACCGACGACGGCGATCGGATGGGCCCCCTCGTCGAGGGTCTGGCCGAGTCGTCGCATCGCACCCGCACCGTCACGGCCGCAGAGCGCGTCCGTGACTTCGAAGTTGCTGTGCTCGCGGCCGGCGGCACTGATCCGTGACACGTCCTCGACGGTCACCGCACGCCCACCCTGGACACCAGCCGCCAGCTTGTCGATCTCGCTGCTGAGCAGCAACAGATCGCGCCCGACACCCTCGATCAGTAGATCACGCGCGTCGGCATCGAGCCGGCATCCTCGTGCCTTGGCCAGCTTGTCCGTAAACCCGGGAAGCTCTCCGGGGCGTGGATGGTCCACCGGGATGCGACGGCCGAGATCACGACAGCGCACGAAGAATCGTCTCCGCATGTCGGCACTGCGGGCGATGACGACCACCGTCACCTGCGGCGCCTGGTGTTCCAGCGCCTCCGACAATCGCTCCTGACTCCGCTCGGCCAACGACTCCGCTCCACGAATCACGATCAACGTACGCGCCCCGAACAACGAGGGTGTCTCGAGCGCATCGGCCAGCGCCTCTGCATCACAATCAGCCGCGTGGTAACTGTGCACGGCCAGTGCACCCTCGCCGCGCTCCAACCCGCGCCGGATCTCTGCCAGGGCCCGATCGGCACGATAGCCATCGAACGCGCCCTTGCGCTCTTCGGCGAGCAGGTAGAGCGGAGAAGCGCTTGTGTCCGCGCTCAGAAATCCTCCATGACCTGATTGTAGACGTCGCGTGCGATCTCTTCGACCATGCGATCGAGGGCGTGACGGCGCCGACTCTCCGCGAGTTGGATGTCGGTAAAGTTGCCGAGGTCCCGTGCATCCAACGTCGATCGACGGAAGTCGGACGACGTCGTCACGACGACCGAGGCCACCGTGCCGTAGTCCTCGAAGCTCCGCATGTCTTCGACCCGCCAGATGATCTCGCCACTCGTACGCTTCCGGAGCTCCATATCGACCACCAGCATCGCCTGATAGATCAAGACTTCATCATCGCGATTGAATGCGACTGGACGATCCGTAGCGTCACGGATCGTTCCCGTGAGCACGAGATCCCCCTCGGCTGGCACCGCCGCCACGCGCAGAGGACCCCGGATGGTAAATTCCCGCTCGATGGCGAGTGCCATGCGTTTCTCGACGCCGTGCTCCCGGGTCTCGTTCTTGAACGCCTCGATACCCACCGAGCGCGTGTCAGGCGCGAACCGACGCGCCGAGCCCGTCAATCCGTATCCGCATCCCTCGACCACAACGCCCAGCAGCAGTGCCAGAGCGGCTGCTGCGACCCGATCACGCCGCCTGGCTGTCGCGCGCGGAGCCATCCGTCACACCACGATGTTGACGAGGCGCCCCGGCACGACCAGCGTCTTACGGATTGGCTTCCCGGCGATCTGCGCCTGGACCCGCTCCTCCGCCAGCGCCCGAGCGAGCACATCGTCGTCCGGCGTCCCCGGAACGACCGTGAGGCGCCCGCGCACCCGGCCGTTCACCTGGATGACCATCTCGATCTCCTCCTCCACCAGCGCGCTCTCGTCAAGACTCGGCCACGGGACCTGGTCGATATCGGGGGTGCGTCCGAGGCCTTCCCACAGCTCCGCTGCCACATGCGGCACGAACGGGGCAAGCAACACGAGCGTGGCCTCGACCGCCTCGGAAACGGCGGCACGCAACGCCGGCGCGGCGGGCGGCTCCGCCTGCACGCTATCGCCAAAGCCATTCACCAACTCCATCACCGCGGCGACCGCTGTGTTGAAATGCAGGCGCCGCTCGACGTCTTCGGTGACACGCGCAATCGTGCGATGGGTCAAGCGACGGAGATCGCGCGCCGCACGGTCTCCGTCGATCTCCGTCGCGGCGGGCTGGTCCTCGCGCAGCCAGGACTGGCCGCGCGCGAGAATCCGCCACAGTCGGTGAAGAAAGCGCGACGCGCCCTCGACGCCCTGATCGCTCCACTCGAGATCGCGCTCCGGAGGTGCCGCGAAGATGGAGAATAGCCGTGCCGTATCCGCGCCGTAGCGCTCGATGAGATAGTTGGGATCGACGACGTTCCCCTTCGACTTGCTCATCTTGGCGCCGTCTTTGATGACCATCCCCTGCGTGAGCAGATGCTGAAAGGGCTCGCGGCGCGCGAGGGACTCCGCCGCACCGGCCGGCACATCCTCCCCGCTGAAACCGAGGTCACGCAGGACCTTGGTGAAGAAACGCGCGTACAGCAGATGGAGCACCGCGTGCTCGACCCCGCCGATGTACTGATCGACGGGGAGCCAGTAATCGAGCGCCGCCGGGTCGAACGCCCGCGCATCCTCGCGCGGGCTCGCGTAGCGAAGGAAATACCAGGACGACTCCATGAACGTGTCGAACGTATCGGTCTCGCGCCGGGCCGGAGCAGCGCAGTGCGGGCACGACGTGTGCACGAACGCCTCGTGCCGTGCGAGCGGCGAGCCGCCCTCCCCGGTCAAGGCGACGTCGAGTGGCAAGACGACCGGCAATTCCTCGCGCGGAACGGGCACGATGCCACACGCATCGCAGTACACGACCGGAATGGGTGCTCCCCAGTAGCGCTGGCGGGAGATGCCCCAGTCGCGCAGCCGATACTGGGTCGACGCAGCCCCGCATCCGCGGGCGACTGCCTCCGCGGTGATCTGTTGTTTCGCCTGCTCGCTCGGCACGCCATCGAACGGGCCGGAGTGCACCAGGCTCCCCGGCCCTTCGTACGCCTCCGCCATGTCTTCGGGCCGGAGCGGTGTGTCGCCTTCGGGTTGCACCACGACCTGCATCGGCAACCCGTGTACCCGCGCGAACTCGAAGTCGCGTTGATCATGGCACGGAACTGCCATGACGGCGCCCGAGCCATACGTCATCAGGACGAAGTTGGCCGCGTAGATCGGAATCGAGGCGCCCGTGAACGGGTTCGTGCAATGAGCGCCGACAAAGACGCCCTCCTTGCCCGCGGCGCGCTCTTCCGGCGTCTGGGCTCGCACCCGCTCCACGAAGGCCGTCACCGCCGCCGCTTCGGGCGTCCCACGTGAAAGCTCGGCTACGAGCGGATGCTCGACAGCTACGCTCATGAACGTCGCGCCAAAAACGGTGTCGGGTCGCGTCGTGAAGATGGTGATCGCATCCTCGCGTCCGCTCAGCGGGAACTGGAGCTCGGCACCAACGCTCTTCCCGATCCAGTTCCGCTGCATGGTGAGCACCTTGTCGGGCCACCCGACCAGGCGATCACAATCCGCAAGGAGCTCTTCGGCGTACGCCGTGATTCGGAGAAACCATTGCTCGAGCTTCCGCTCGACGACGACAGCTTCGCAGCGCCAGCACCGACCATCCTCGACCTGCTCGTTGGCCAGTACCGTCTGACATCCGCCGCACCAGTTGACGACCGACTTTCGACGATAGGCGATGCCACGGTCGAGCATGGCGAGGAAGAACTCCTGCTCCCAGCGGTAGTAGGCAGGGTCGCAGGTCGCGAGCTCGCGACCCCAATCGTAGCTGAAGCCCATCCGCTGAAGCTGCTCGCGCATGGATTCGATGTTCTCGCCGGTCCACGACGCCGGGTGCACGTTGCGCTCGATGGCGGCATTCTCGGCGGGCAAGCCGAACGCGTCCCATCCCATGGGGTGGAGCACGTTGTAACCGCGCATCCGGCGCTGCCGGGCGATGACGTCGCCGATCGTGTAGTTCCGGACGTGGCCCATGTGAATCCGGCCCGAGGGGTACGGAAACATCTCCAGACAATAGAATTTCGGCCGTGCGGGATCGGGGGCTACCTCGTGCGTACGCCGCTCCGCCCATCGGGCTTGCCATCGCCGCTCGGCCGCATGTGGATCGTAGCGCTCGTCCATCCCACTCATGACTGCCGCCTGCTACGCTTTCGCGCCGACCACGGTTGCGACGTGATCGAGCACACCGTTCACGAAAACCGGAGACTCCCCGCCGCCGAACCGCTTCGCAATCTCGATCGCCTCGTCGATCGCAACTGTCGCCGGGACGTCGTCCGGTCGGAGCAGCTCGAACGTCGCCACCCGCAGAATGTTCCGATCGACGTGTGGCAACCGATCGAGGCGCCAATGGTCGGCTGCCGCGGCGAGCAACTCGTCGATCCGCCCCTGCTCGCCGAGCACCCCCTGGACCAGTTCGCGCCCGAACGCACGCGCCCCTTGCGAACCTTCGCAGGAGGCCCAGAAGGCTTCTGGATCGGCACCGCTCACGTCGCGCTGATACAGCGCTTGCAGTGCCAACTCCCGCCCCTTTCTCCGCACACCCATGGCCCTAGTCGTCGCCGCGGAGCTGACCAGCAAGGCCAACCATCTCGAGAGCCGTCATCGCCGCTTCGTAGCCTTTGTTGCCGTGCCCCTCGCCCGCCCGAGCCAGCGCCTGCTCGATCGTGTCGGTCGTCAGCACGCCAAAGACGACGGGCAGATCGTAGTCGTGCCCGATGCAACCCAGGCCCCGGGTGACCTCGGCGGCGAGATACTCGAAGTGCGGTGTCTCCCCACGCACGATGGCCCCGAGACAGATGACGGCGTCGTACTCACCACTCGCGGCCAGTCGACGCGCGGCAAACGGCACCTCGAACGCACCAGGCACGTGCGCCACCACGACGTGGTCCTCGGCGACCGCGTGGGCGGTCAACGCCTCCAGCGCTCCGGTCAGCAACGCGCCCGTCACGGTCCGGTTGAATCGGGACACCACGATCCCGAAATGCCGCCCGCTACCCTCGAGGGGTCCTGTCAGCTCACGTGGGGTCACCCAGATCAGTTGGCTGGCTTCGACATCAGTTGGCCGGCTCCGACATCAGTTGGCTGGCTTCAAGCCCGTCAGGAGATGCCCGAGCTTCTCTTGCTTGGTCCGGAGGTACTCGAGATTGCCGCTCCGCGCCGCCACCTCGAGTGGGATCCGCTCTGCGATCTCGATGCCATAGCCCTGGAGGCCGAGCACCTTGCGCGGATTGTTGGTCAACAACCGCACCCGGCGTACACCCAGATCGCGGATGATCTGCGCGCCAATGCCGTAGTCACGCAGGTCTTCCTTGAAGCCCAGCTCGAGATTGGCTTCGACCGTGTCCCGCCCGCGATCCTGCAACGCGTAGGCGAGGATCTTGTTGCCCAATCCGATCCCCCGGCCCTCTTGATGCATGTAGATGATGACGCCCTGCCCGAGCCCGTCGATGATCTGCATCGCCTGCTCGAGTTGCTCGCCACAATCGCACCGCTCGGACTGGAACACGTCGCCCGTCAGACATTGCGAGTGCACCCGCACGAGCACCTCGTCGGCGGAGCGCGGGTTGCCCTTCACCAACGCCATGTGCTCGTGGCGATCGACGCTGTTGCGATACACGATCGCACGGTAGGTCCCGCCGCTGGCGCTCGTGAACTCCGATTCGGCCTTGCGTTCGACGAGCAGCTCGTGTCGGAGACGATAAGCCGCGAGACTGGAGAGCGTCACGAGCGGGAGCGTATGCTCGTCGGCGAACCGCTCGAGATCAGCGAGCGTGGCCATCGTTCCGTCGTCACAGAGTATGGAGCACAACACCCCGGCTGGCTTGAGGCCCGCCAGACGCATGAGGTCGACCGCGGCTTCGGGATGACCCATGCGGCCGAGCACGCCCCCGTGTTGCGTCTGGATCGGAAACACGTGCCCCGGCATGACGATGTCCGCTGCCGTTGCGCCTCGGGCCACGGCAGCCTCGATCGTGCGCGCCCGGTCCGCGGCGGAGATTCCCGTCGTCACGCCGGTCCGTGCCTCGATCGAGGCACCGAATGCCGGCTGGTACGACGGCCCGGGATTGCCGAGCAGCGGGATGCCGAGTCGCCGCATCCTGCCTGCGGTCAACGCAAGGCATACGAGACCCCGCGCATGCGTCGCCATGAAATTGATACCTGCGGGCGTCACGTGCTCGGCCGGCAGACAGAGCTCTCCTCCGCCGCCCTCGCCATCGTCCACGAGGACGACCATCGAGCCACCGCGAATGGCGGCGAGAATCTCTTCGACTGCAGTCACCATGGTCGCGGGCCGCACTATAGCGACTCAGCGACGATATTGCACCGCTCCCTCCCAGAGAAGATCTGGCCCTAGACGGACCAGATGATCGCCCCCGAACTGCGGGGCTTTGGCCAATTGGCGAAGCCCCAGTGAGCCCAGCAGCGCCTTCCCATCGCCCCCGATGAGCTTCGGCGCCAGAATCAGCGCGAAGCGATCGACGACCTCCTCCCGGAGAGCCGCAGCGGCCAGGTCCGCCCCTCCCTCCACGAGAACACTCACCACACCACGATGCCACAACGCCTCGAGTAGTCCGGTGAGGGCGAACCGTCCGCCACGACCCGGCAGTGCCAGCACTTCGGCGCCGGCGCGCTCGATCGCGGCGCGGCGCGCACGTGGCACCGCCGTCGTGGTCACGACCAAGGTCGACGCCCCGGAACGCACACGCAGGACACGCGCCCGCGGCGAGATCCTGAGCCGTCCATCGACAACAACGCGGAGCGGATCGCGGCCACCCGTCCGACGACAGGTGAGCTGCGGATCGTCGGCCATGACGGTCCCCGCGCCGACCATGACCGCATCGACGCGATCCCGCAGATCGTGCACGAATCGCCGCGCGGCCGGCCCGCTCACCCACCGCGACTCGCCAGTGGTCGTTGCGATGCGCCCGTCGAGTGACGCCGCGAGCTTCAGCACGACATACGGCCGACGCGCCACCACCGCGTGACGAAACCATGCCGAGACGGCACCGGCCTCGTGGCGAAGCACCCCGGTCGTCACCTCGACTCCCGCACGCCGCAAGGTGCGGAGCCCACGCCCGCGAACGAGCGGATTCGGATCGCCGATACCGACGACGACGCGCGCAATGCCGGCGGCGCGAATCGCGGCAACGCACGGCGGGGTCCGTCCGAAGTGCGCACAGGGCTCGAGCGTCACGTACAGGGTGGCGCCCTGCGCCCGCCCCCCCGCACGATCGAGCGCGACGACCTCTGCGTGCGGCCCCCCGGCACGGCGATGCCAGCCCTCCGCAATCAACCGACCGCGTTTGACGACGAGCGCCCCGACCGGCGGGTTCGGACTCGTCCGACCCAGCCCCCGGCGCGCTAGAGCGACGGCACGCCGCATGAACTCTGCGTCGCGTTGATCGAGCACGCGTGCCGCACCGCGCGTGCCTCTGCCGCGGGCCGCCACCGTCGTCAGCGGATCCGGGGCTTACCGGAGCGCGCCTCGCCGCGGCGCTCTTTGAGAAGCGTCTCGAGTTCTTCCATGAACTCCCCGATGTCCTCGAACGAACGATAGACAGATGCGAAACGCACGTAGGCAACCTTGTCGAGGCGATGCAGATCGCGCATCACCGCCTCACCGATCAGGGAGCTCGGGATCTCCTTCTCACCGCGCTCCTGAATCACCCGCTCGGTCTGGTCGACCAGCTCTTCGATGGCCTCGATCGCGACCGGGCGCTTCTCACACGCACGTGTGAGCCCGGCGATGATCTTCCGTCGGTCGAACGTCTCACGACGCCCGTCCTTCTTCACGATGGCCGGGAACGCCTCTTCGGCGCGCTCGTAGGTCGTGAAGCGACGATCGCACTTGATGCACTCCCGCCGCCGCCGGATGATCTCCCCCTCCTTGGACAGCCGCGAGTCGATGACCTTGTTCTCGAGGTCACGACAGAAGGGGCACTTCACGGCTACCCTCGATCCGGGTAGATCGGAAAGCGGCGACAGAGTTCCGTGACATCGTCGCCGATGGCCCGCAGCGCTCCCGCGTCACCCACTTTCGCGAGCGCCCGTGCCATGAGGTCGGCGATCACCGCCATCTCGGCCTCGCGCATGCCTCGCGACGTCACCGCCGGGGTGCCGAGCCGGATCCCGCTGGTCACGAAGGGCGACCGTGTATCGAACGGAACGGTGTTCTTGTTCACGGTAATGCGCGCGACATCGAGCGTCTCCTCGGCCAGCTTGCCGGTGATCTCCGTGTCGCGCAGATCCATCATGATGAGATGATTGTCGGTCCCGCCGCTCAGAAGCCGGAAGCCCCGATCGATCAGGGCGACCGCGAGCGCCTTGGCATTGGCGACGATCTGGCGCTGGTAGGCCTTGAAGTCGTCGCCGAGGGCCTCTTTAAACGCCACGGCCTTGCCAGCGATCACGTGCATCAACGGACCGCCCTGATTGCCCGGAAAGATCGACGAGTTCAGGGATTTGGCCTGGGCTGCAGAACTGAGGATCATACCGCCGCGCGGCCCGCGCAGGGTCTTGTGCGTGGTCGTGGTCACAAAGTCGGAATGCGGCACCGGCGAGGGGTGGATTCCTGCAGCGACCAACCCGGCAAAATGCGCCATGTCGGTCATCAGCAACGCCCCGACCTCATCGGCCGCCGCACGGAACAACCCGAAATCGACCTCCCGCGGATAGGCGCTGTAGCCGGCGACGATCATCTTCGGACGATGCTCGCGCGCAAGCGCCAGCATCTGCTCGTAGTCGAGACGCTGATCCGACTCGCGCACGCCGTAGTGCACGACCCGGAAGAACTTCCCGGAAAAGTTGACCGGGCTCCCGTGCGTCAGGTGCCCGCCGTGGCTCAAGTCCATCGCGAGAATCGTGTCGCCGGGCGTCAGCTGCGAGAAGTACACGGCCATGTTGGCCTGAGACCCCGAGTGCGGCTGTACGTTCGCGTACTCGGCCCCGAACAACTCACGCGCGCGGGAGATCGCGAGGGACTCGATGACGTCCATGAACTCGCAGCCCCCGTAGTACCGACGCCCCGGGTACCCCTCCGCGTACTTGTTGGTGAGGATCGAACCCTGAGCCTCGAGGACGGCCTCGCTGACGATGTTCTCCGAGGCGATGAGCTCGAGATTGAACTGCTGGCGCTCGGTCTCGCGATGGATCGCGTCCATCACTTCGGGATCGGTGCGGGCGAGGGCGCTACTCATCGCGCCTCCCCCAAACGACGCACCATCCCAACAACCGAGCGCAGGCTCATCACTTCTGGCTCTCGATGTACTTGACGACGTCCTGCACGGTCCGAATCTTCTCGGCGTCTTCGTCGGAGATCTCCATCTCGTACTCCTCCTCGAGCGCCATCACCAACTCGACGATGTCGAGCGAATCTGCACCGAGATCCTCGATGAAGGAGGCCTCGGACGTGACCTCGTCCTCACTGACGCCGAGTTGCTCGCAGATGATCTCGCGTACCTTACCTTCCACTGCAGACGCCATGCTTCCCCCTTGTCCTCAGTTCGTACTTGCGTTTCGTACTTTCGTGCATCTCACAGATACAAGCCACCGTTCACGTGCAGGACCTGCCCCGTGATGTAGCCACCGCCCGGACCAGCGAGAAACGTCACGGCAGCCGCGACGTCGGTGCAGGTTCCCAGTGCCCCCAACGGAATCACGCTGAGGTACAACTCTCGCGCTCCCTGGTCCAGCGTCGCCGTCATATCGGTCTCGATAAACCCCGGAGCCACCACGTTGGCCCGGATGCCGCGGGGCGCGAACTCGCGTGCCGTGGACTTGGTGAAGCCAATGATTCCAGCCTTCGCTGCCGCGTAGGCAGCCTGACCCGTATTGCCCATCACACCCACGACCGAGCTGATGTTGATGATTCGCCCCGAGCGTGCCCGCATCATCGAACGCGCCACGGCCTTGGTGCAGTTGAAAACCCCCTTGAGGTTGACGTCGATGATGTGCTGCCACTGCTCCTCGCTCGTTCGAAGAATCAGCGCATCGGCCGAGACGCCGGCATTATTGACGAGAATGTCAATTTTGCCAAGGCGGCCTACCAGCTCCCGCACGGCCGTCTGCACCGCAGCCCCCTCGGCAACGTCGAACGCGACTGCCTCCGCCCCGCCGCCCGCCGCGACGATCTCGCTAACGACCTGTTCGGCCGCCTCGCGCTGCGCGCGGTAGTTGACGACGACGTAGGCCCCCTCACGTGCCAGTGCGTGCGCAATCGCCGCACCGATACCGCGCGACCCCCCTGTCACGAGGGCATGCTGACCAGCCAGGACGCTCATGCCTCCACCCCCAATGCATCCCAATGCCCCGCCTCGGCCGCCATCGCGTCGATCCCGAGTCGCATGCGCTGCAACATCTTGGTGAGCACCTGCCCCGGACCGACCTCGACTGCTCGCCGGCACCCGAGCTCTGCCAACTGCTGCATCGACGCGCCCCAGCGCACGGGCGCCGTCACCTGTTGCACGAGCAACTCGCGAATCCTGGCGGCGTCGGTGGTGGGCGTCGCATCGACGTTGGCAACCACGGGGACGGTCGGGGGATCGATGGAGACGTCGGCGAGCGCGGCGCGAAGGCCGTCCGCCGCAGGCGCCATCAGCGGGCAATGAAACGGAGCACTCACTGGCACCGGAAGCGCGCGGGCCCCTGCGGCGCGTGCCAACTCGATCACCCGATCGACCGCGGCGCGGTGCCCAGCCACCACCACCTGACCCGCCCCGTTCAGGTTGGCGGCGGTCACGATCTCATCGCCGGCAGCCTGTCTGCAGAACTCCGCCACCGGAGCCTCGTCGACACCCAGGAGCGCCGCCATCGCCCCGATGCCTTCTGGAACTGCCTGTTGCATCAAGCGTCCGCGCGTCCGAACCAGCCGAAGCGCATCCGGAAACGCCAGTGCGCCCGCAACGACGAGCGCGGAGTATTCGCCCAGGCTGTGACCCGCCACCCAGGACGGAACGAGATCGACCTCCGCGCGAAGTGCGCGCCAGGTCGCGACGCTCACCGCCAGAATGGCAGGCTGCGCGTTCTCGGTTTTGACCAATTCGTCCTTCGGCCCTTCGAAGCAGAGCCGACTGATGGCGCTCCCGACGGCGTCATCGGCTTCGGCGAACGTCTCCCGTGCTATGGGATGGTCGTCGGCAAGCCGACGTCCCATTCCGACCTTCTGCGAGCCCTGCCCCGGAAACAGCAGCGCCGTCGGCACGGTCACCTCAGCGCCTCCGCGGCACGATCATGAGCGCCCGGCGGCGCACCATCCTGCGCGTCGGGCGGCGCACCATCCGGCGCGTCGGGCGGCGCACGACGCGCGCGCCCTCAAACCGCTTCGACGTTCAGGATCTTGCGTCCGCGGTACTCGCCACAATGCGGACACGCCCGATGACGCAGCATGGGCTCGGTGCAACTCGGACAGCTGACCCACGTCGGGCGCTGCAAGTGGTCGTGCGCTCGTCGCTTGTCGCGCTTGGTCGACGACGTTCGTCTTTTCGGAACTGCCATGACTTCTCCTCACGCCGCGCTCAAGCGCCGCGATCGATCTTGAGGCCCCGGAGTACCGCGAGCCGCGGGTCGCCCGTCTCCTCCGTGCAAGAGCACTCCTTGATGTTACGATTGGCCCCGCACTGGGAACAGAGGCCCCGGCACTGTTCACCACAGAGTGGGCGTGTCGGCAAGGCAAGCATGATCTGCTCATAGACGATCCGCGTCAAATCGACGTCTTCCCCGCTCGAATAGAACGACAGGGTCAGATCCCCAGGCGCCAGCTCGACCTCCCGCCCAAGCCCGGTCGGCTCGGGGGACAGGATCACCGAGAAATCCTGGGCCACAGGCAGGGCAAAGGGCTCCAGGCACCGGGCGCAGGTACCAGTAGCCTCGCCCGCGACCCTGCCGTCGAAAAAGAGGTCCCGCTCGGCCTTGTAGAACGAGACCGCGACGTCCAGAGGGGCCGGAAACTGGTAGTCCCGGCTCTCGCCCCGCTTCAGCATCGGGTTCAACTCGTCCGTCGGCTCGGGATACGCGAGGTCGGTAACCTCGTCGAGAATGTCGCGAAAGGGGATTTTCATGGGGATCAGCTGCGGGTGACCCTTGTAGATACCACGATCCCCGCGAACCCGCGACGAGACGCCCTATTCGTCGCCGTCCGGGCTCTCGAGTGCTGCATCAACGCGGCGCTCGAGACGCCGGACGCGGCGCAGCAACCCGGGGAGCCGCAGGAGGGCCGCCGAGGTCCGACGCCAGATCGAAACATCGACCGAAGGGTACCCGCCGACGATCTTGCCCGCCTCCACCGAACTCGGGATCCCGGATTGAGCGACCACCTGGACACCATCGCCAATGGTGATGTGACCGGCGACACCGACCTGTCCTCCCATCTGAACGCCGCGCCCCACCTTGGTGGAACCGGCAATACCGACCTGCGCGGCCAGCATCGTCCCGGCGCCGATCTCGCAGTTGTGGGCGACCATCACCAGATTGTCGAGCTTCGCCTGAGTACGAACGATGGTGGCGCCAAGCGTGGCGCGATCGACGGTCGCGTTGGAGCCGATCTCGACGTCGTCCTCGATGATGACCGTACCGATCTGCGGAATCTTGACCGCCCCCTTCGGGCCGGGCGCGAAACCGAAACCGTCGGCACCGATGATGACGCCAGCGTGGAGCGTTACGCGATCCCCCAGGCGGACGTCCTCCCGCAGGACGACACCGGCATGCGCAACGAAATCGCTCCCCACCTGGACACCGGCATAGATCGTGACGTTCGGATGCAACACGGCGCGCGGGCCAATCACCACGTCCTCGCCGATGACGACGTGCGCGCCGACGAAGGCACCGTCCCCGACTTGCGCGCTCGCGGCGATGACGGCGCTCGGATGCACTCCCGCTGCGGGTGTGCGCGGCTGGTGGAGTATCGTCAGCGCCTCGGCGAATGTGAGATACGGATTGTCGGCACGCAGGGTGGGCAGTGCGAGCTCCGGGTGGTCGGTCGCCAGCAGGACTGCCGACGCTCGCGTGGTCGCGAGCTGCGCCTGGTACCTGGGGTTCGCAAGGAACGTGAGATGCCCCGGCCCGGCGTCTTCGAGCGAGCGAACGGCATCGATCTCGACGTCGCCATCGCCGCGAAGCTCGCAGCCGAGGCGCGAAGCGAGCGTCTTCAGCTTCATCGACCGAGCATTAGGCGGAAGCAGGACTCGTCGCAAGATGTAGCGATTTGCCGGTCTTTGGACCCTATGTTACGCCCTGCCGATGGATCTCCTCCGCCTCGGCATCCCCAAGGGAAGCCTCGAGCAGACCACGATCGACTTGTTTCGCAAGTCGGGTTGGCGCATCAGCGCCGGCGGTCGCAGCTACTTCCCATCCGTCGACGACTCGAGCCTGCGCTGCAACTTGATCCGCGCCCAGGAAATGGCGCGCTACGTCGCTGGGGGCAGCCTCGACGCTGGAATCACCGGACACGACTGGATCCTCGAGAACGGCGTCGACGTCGAAGTCGTGCGCGACCTCGTCTACTCGAAAGCGACACTGCGGCCGACGCGATGGGTCCTGGTGGTTCCCAACGACTCGCCGGTGCAACGGCCGGAGGATCTGCACGGAAAGAAGATCGCGACCGAACTCGTGAACTACACCACGCGCTACTTCGCCGACCGCAACGTCGATGTCGATGTCGAGTTTTCGTGGGGTGCCACCGAGGCCAAAGCCGCCGAGGGCCTGGTCGATGCGATCGTCGAAGTCACCGAGACGGGAGCTACGTTGCGGGCGAACGGCCTTCGCATCGTATGCGAGCTGTTCCAATCGAATCCGCAACTGATCGCCAACCGCGCGGCCCTGGCGGATCCGTGGAAGCGGGACAAGATCGAGCAGATCGGCATGCTCCTGCTCGGGGCGCTCCGCGCCGAGACCCTGGTCATGCTCAAACTGAACGTCCCGAAGGAAAAGATCGAGGCGGTCGTGGCGATGCTTCCGAGCATCACGGCGCCCACGGTCTCCAACCTCTACGGCAAGGAGTGGCTCTCGGTCGAAAGCGTGATCGAGGAGAACGTCGTCCGTGAGTTGATCCCGCAACTGCTCAAGGCAGGTGCGGTGGGCATTCTCGAGTACTCCCTCAACAAGGTACTGTGAGCGAGGCGCTGTTGAGGCGCTGTTAAGGAGAAGCGGCGCGAGCTACTCGCCCATCTCCTTCACGATCTCGTCCTCGCGCCCCTCCTCGATCAGCTGATCGTTCCGCCGGGCCTGCTTGAGGCCGATCCAGGTGAACCAGAACACCAGGAGAAGCATCCCCGCGATCGGGATGTTGTCCGGCTTCACGAGAATCTCGATGAACTGATCCAGCCCCGTCTTTGCCTGCGCCTGCATGGCCGCTCGGGTACCAATGGCATCGGAAGATGTCAACGAGAACGCGCGCTTGCCGATTTGGGGCTTTTTCGATACAGAGCCCGGTCATTCGAATTCAAGGGGGGTTGTGGCACCGAGACGCGCTCCGGGTGGACACTCGGAGGAGCGCACCAGAACGGATGCCCGCATCGGGGAGTAGCTGGGTCGAAGCTCCCAACGATCACCTTCTTCACAATAATCACGCACACGGAAGGGGTACAGGCCAGATGGAGACGCCGCGATGCTGAATTGGTGGCTTCCGGAGAACGTGTCGACGTACGGCGCCGACATCGACGGACTCTTCCACCTCGTCTACTGGATCACGATGGCGACCTGGGTCCTCGTCCAGGTGACGATGATCGTGTTCCTGGTGATGTACCGGAATCGCCCTGGACGCCGGGCGACCTACACCCACGGAAACAACGGCCTCGAGATCATGTGGACGATCATCCCCGCGCTGATCGTGGTCTGGCTCGGCTTCCGGAGCGTCGAGACCTGGAACAAGATCAAGATCGACCTTCCCAAGTCCGATCACGTCATCGAGGTCACGGCCAAGCAGTTCAACTGGGAGATGCTCTATCCCGGACCGGACGGCGAGTTCGAGACCGACGACGACAAGATGATCGAGAACGATCTCCGGGTCCCGGTGAACACACCGATCATCCTCAACTTGAAGTCGACGGACGTGATCCACAGCTTCTTCGTTCCACAACTCCGTCTGAAGCAGGATGTCATGCCTGGACGCACCATCAAGTCGTGGTTCGAGGCGACCAAGGCGGGCACGTACGAGATTCCATGCGCCGAACTCTGCGGCTTCGGACACTCGGGGATGCTTGGCTACCTGACCGTCCTCGAACAGGCGGACTATGACGCCTGGCAGGCCGAGCAGTGGCCAGCGGAGCAGGACCAGGCCCTGGCCCCTGAGAACGACGACGTGAATCCTGAGGGAGGACGCATCGGATGACGGCGCACGCACCTACGGCTGACGCACACGCGCACGCCGAGCACCACGATCTCGGCTTCGTTCGCACGTATCTTTTCTCGACCGATCACAAGATGATCGGCAAGCAGTTCCTGTTCATGTCGCTGTTCATGATGATCATCGGCGGCGGACTCGCCCTGATGATCCGCTGGCAGCTGGCCTGGCCGGAAACGCAGATTCCGCTCACCCGCTGGATCCCCGAGCCGATGATGTACGACGGCTTCATGCCGCCGGAGTTCTACAATGCGGCCGTGACCATGCACGCGACGATCATGGTGTTCTTCGTCGTCATGCCGCTGCTGGTTGGCTGCTTCGGCAACTTCTTGATTCCGCTCATGATCGGCGCCGGGGACATGGCGTTCCCGATGCTGAACATGCTCTCGTTCTGGGTCTCGGTGCCGGCCGGCATCATGATGGTGGGCAGCTTCTGGGTCGAGGGCGGTGCGGCCGCAGCCGGATGGACGGGCTACGCACCTCTATCGACGGTCCCGGAGTATACCGGCGTCGATATGGGCCAGAACCTGTGGGCGCTCAGCCTGATCGTGCTCGGCACGTCGTCCCTGATGGGCGCCGTCAACTACATCACCACGATCATCAACATGCGGGCACCGGGGATGACCTGGTTCCGCATGCCTCTGGTCATCTGGTCCCTGTTCATCACGGCCATCCTCCTGCTCCTCGCCCTCCCCGTGCTGACCGCGGGTCTCGGCCTGATGCTCTTCGACCGCATGGCGGGGACCTCGTTCTTCCTGCCCTCGGGCGGCGGTGAGCCGCTCCTCTGGCAGCACATCTTCTGGTTCTTCGGCCACCCGGAAGTATACATCATGATCCTGCCGGCGATGGGTATCGCCTCGGAGATCATGCCGGTCTTCGCCCGGAAGCCCATCTTCGGCTACCACGCGATGGTCTTCTCGATCATCTCGATCGCGTTCCTGAGCTGGATCGTGTGGGGACACCACATGTTCCAGAGCGGTATGAACTTCACGCTCGGCACCAGCTTCATGATCACGACGATGGTCATCGCGGTGCCCTCGGCGATCAAGACCTTCAACTGGCTCGGCACCCTGTGGGGCGGCAGCATCCACTTCAAGGTCCCGATGCTCTGGGCGCTCGGATTCATCGCAACGTTCGTCGTCGGGGGACTCTCGGGCATCTACATGGCCAACACCCCGATCGACATCTTCATCCACGACACCTACTTCATCGTCGCGCATATCCACTACGTGCTCTTCGGCGGCTCGATCTTCGCGATGTTCGGGGCGGTGACGTTCTGGTTCCCGAAAATGTTCGGCCGCATGATGAACCCGGCCATGGGCCAGATTCACTTCTGGGGCACGTTCATCTTCTACAACATCGGCTTCTTCCCGATGCACATCATCGGGGTCGGCGGCCACATGCGACGCATCTACAACCCGACCCAATACGAGTTCCTGGCGCCCATGCAGGACTGGAACATCTTCATCACGCGCGGCGTGCTGATCATGGGCTTGTTCCAGATCGTGTTCGCGATCAACCTCTTCTACAGCATCTTCTTCGGAAAGAAGGCCGGCCGGAATCCGTGGCAGTCCAACACTCTCGAGTGGGAGTGCCCGAGCCCGCCAGGTCACGGCAACTTCGAAACGCCGGTCACCGTACATCGCGGCCCGTACGAATACAGCTCGCCCGAGGTCGAGGAAGACTTCCTGCCACAGACCCGGGATCTGGCCGGCGCCACGGGTGGATCGCACTAAGGACTCGACAGCCGTGACGCCGTCACCAGCACCGTCGGTGGCCCTGCACCGCCTCGCGACGCTCCTCGCGGGGACCACCTTCATCCTGATCTTCATCGGCGGACTCGTCACGAGCACCGGCTCGGGACTCGCGGTTCCGGACTGGCCCCTCTCCTTCGGGCAGTTCTTCCCGCCCATGGTGGGGGGCGTGTTCTACGAACACGGCCATCGGATGGTCGCGACGCTGGTGGGCATGCTCACCGTCGCGCTGGCGGTCGCCGCACGACTGACGGGCGCAACGTTGCTGATTCAGCGCCTGACCTTGCTGGCCGTCGCCACCGTGATCACGCAGGGCGTGCTCGGAGGCGTAACGGTCCTCTTCCTGCTACCGACCCCGGTCTCGGTGGGACACGCCTGCTTGGCGCAGGCGTTCCTCTGCTTGACCGTCGCGCTGGCGGTCATCACGGCACCGTCGTGGCAGGGGATGCGGGCACCAGGCGCCGAAGGCGATCCGGGCCTCCGCGCCCTCACTGCGGCAACGGTCGCGACCGTGTACGTCCAGCTCATCCTCGGCGCCATCATGCGCCACACCGGCGCCGGACTCGCCATCCCCGACTTCCCACTGGCATTCGGTGGACTCGTACCGCCGTTCGATCTTCCCGGCGTCCCCGTCCACTTCCTGCATCGGATGGGCGCGCTCGCCGTCACGGTCATGGTGATGGCCTCCCTCGCAAGCGTGCGGGCGCGCTCCGGAGAGGACCGCCGTCTCACCCGCCCTGCCCGGCTGGCCGCGGTGCTCGTCCTTTTCCAGGTCACGCTCGGCGCGCTCACCATCTGGACGGGCAAAGCCGTCCTTCCCACGACCACGCATGTGGTCTGCGGGGCAGCCGTGCTCGCCGCAACGTTCGTGTTGGCGCTCCGCACCTGGAGGATCACCGCCGCGACGCCGCAGGATGCACCGACCTTCGTCGAGGTGCTCGCGTGATCGAGAGCGGCACCCTCGCGGTCCCACAGACCGGCCGAAGACTCGGGGACTTCCTCGCGCTCACCAAACCGCGGGTTGTAACGATGGTGCTGCTGACCACCCTGGTGGGCTACTACCTCGGCGCGACGGCCGCCCCGTTCGACTACTGGCGCCTGTTGGCAACCCTGATCGGCACGGCATTGGCCGCGGGCGGGACGCTGGCCCTGAATCAATACCTCGAGCGACACGCGGATGCGCGCATGAAACGCACGCGCGACCGGCCACTTCCCGACGGGCGCCTCGCCCCACTGGATGCGTTGATCTTCGGTGCCACCCTGACGGCGGCAGGCATCATCTTCCTCGCGCTCGCGGTCGGTCCGGTTCCGGCGTTCGTCATCGCGTCGGTCACCGCGAGCTACTTGTTTCTCTACACCCCGCTGAAGACCCGCACGTCCCTGTGTAGCGTGATCGGCGCCGTTCCCGGCGCCTTGCCCCCCGTCGCCGGATGGGCCGCTGCAAGCGGCGATATCGGGCTCGGCGCGTGGGTCCTGTTCGCCATCATGTTCCTCTGGCAGATCCCCCACACGCTGGCGATCGCGCAACTCTATCGCGAGGACTACGCGCGGGCGGGTATCCGCGTCCTTCCCGTCGTCGCCCCGGACGGTGCCATCACGGCACGCCAGATCATCAACAACTCGGTCGCGTTGCTCGGCGTCGCCCTGCTGCCGACCCTGATCGGCATGGCCGGCCCGGTCTACTTCCTCGTCGCCCTCGCACTGGGGTTGGTGCTCTGCGGCCTCTCTCTCCGCCTGGCGCATTCGGGAAGCGAGACCGATGCGCGGCGCCTGCTGTTCGCAACGTTGATCCACCTGCCGCTGCTGCTCGCGACGATGGCCGTCGACAAGATCCCGGTGTCCCCATGGTAGACTGGCATCGCAGAAGGAATCGGCGCGTGGGGGCCGCCCTGTTTGGCATCTGGGGCGCGCTCTTCGCCCTCTCGGTGCTCGGAATTCTGGTGCTCGAGTAATGGCGCCGCGTCGCGTGACACCGAGCGGCTCACTGCTGCTCCTCAGCCCGGAAATGCCGGTCCCGGCTACCGCACCGGGCCTGCCGATCAGCAACGCCCGATTGGCGATGGTGATCTTCCTCGCCTTCGAGACCATGTTGTTCGCGGCGTTCATCGCGGCCTTCCTGGTCTTCCGCCTGAGCGCAACGGCGTGGCCGCCCGCCGACCTGCCGAGCCTGCCCATCGCCGTCACCTGGCTCAATACGTTCGTTCTCATCGCGAGCGGGTACGCCATGAGCCGCGCCGTCAGGGGACTGCGCCGCGCCGACCAACGCCAACTCGAACGCGGGCTCATGGCGGCAGGCATCCTCGGAAGTCTCTTCCTTGCCGTACAAGGCTCCGAGTGGGTGCGTCTCGTGCAACACGGCCTCACCCTGTCCACCGGAATGTACGGGGCGACGTTCTACACGCTGATCGGGATCCACGGAGTACACGTCCTGAGTGCGGTTCTCTGGCTGCTCATCCTCGTGGTCGGTGTCCAGCGTGATCGCTTCCGAAGCCGCGTGCGGGTCCCGATCGAGCTCTGCGCCATGTACTGGTATTTCGTGGTCGCCGTCTGGGGCGCCCTGTTCTATTTGGTGTATCTACTATGACCCTACGACACGCCGCTTTGAGTGCGCTGGCAGCGCTCCTCGTCGCCATGCCAGAGCAGGTCCTCGCGCAGGGCTGCGCCATGTGCCGGACCACCCTGGCAGGCTCGGACGACCCACTCGTTGGCGCAATCAACGCGAGCGTCATTTTCCTGATGTCGATGCCGTACCTGATCGTCGGGTCCATCGGCGGCTGGATGTATCTGACCGTACGGCGACACCATGCCGCGTCACCTGCGGAAACATTTGAATCGGTGGAAGTGGAAGGAGACGACACGTGAGCGAAGCTGCAACCGTTGATCACGCGCTGGAGGTTCCGCCAGCCGAGACGCCGCTGACCCCGGAGAGTTGGGGCAAGCTCGGCATGTGGCTGTTTCTCGCCGGCGACGCGATGTCGTTTGGCGCCCTGCTCGCGGGCTACGGCGCGATGCGCTACGCCAGTGGCGACTGGCCAAATCCCGCGGAGACGCTCGGCATCTCGCTGACCGCGTTCATGACGTTCCTGCTGATCTGCAGCAGCGTCACGATGGTGAAAGCCCTCGCCGCCATTCAGGACGGTGAGCAGGCCAAGTTCATACGCTTCATGTGCCTCACGATTCTCGGCGGGATCATCTTCCTCAGCCTACAGGCGTACGAGTGGACACACCTGATCCACCGCGGGCTGACCCTGACCGGCAATCCGTGGGGCGCGTCACTGTTCGGCTCGACGTTCTACGTCGCCACCGGATTCCACGGCCTGCACGTCACGGCGGGTGTGGTCTATCTGACCTGCATTCTCATCCAGGGCCTGCGCGGCAAGTACGGACCGAACAACGCCACTCCAGTGGAGATCGTGGGCCTGTACTGGCACTTCGTCGATCTGGTCTGGATTCTCGTCTTCACGTTCGTGTATCTTCTGTAGAGGGAGCGGATCATGACAGACACGCATCGGGAACACCCCAACTACATGGCCATCTTCTGGTGGCTGCTCGCCCTCACGATTCTCGAGGTGGGCGTGATCTACCTCCCCCTCGCCAAGACGGCCATCGCCATCTTGCTGGTAGGGATGGCACTCACCAAAGCGGCGCTCGTGGGCCTCTACTTCATGCACCTCCGGTTCGAGCGGGTGACGTTGAGCCTCATCGCGATCACACCGCTCGTCATCTGTGTCTTCCTCATCCTCATGCTGACCCCGGACCTGACCGCGGTCGTGCACATGACCGAGAAGACCACGGCACCCGCGGAAGCGCACCACTGACACTGCGTCGCGCGCTCTACAGGCACGCGACGCGCGCGCACCGGAGGTAACCGATGCCCTCGGTCTGGCAGTCATCGGCCGGAGAGGCCCGAGCACGCTCGCTGGTGTGGGGCGTTCTCGTCCTCGTCCTCGCGGGAGCCGCCCTGGCGGGCGGCTGGTCCATCGTCAGCAACACGGGCCGGACACCCCCGGCCGTCTTCGGCCAGGTTCCTGCCTTCTCGTTGGTCGAGCGGAGCGGCAAGCCCCTGTCGTCTCGCGATCTCCTCGGACGTCCGTGGGTCGCCGACTTCATCTTCACCCGGTGTCAGGGCATCTGCCCGGTCCTGAGCGGACGCATGGCCGACCTCCTCCGCCGTCTCGAAGAACAGGGCATCACGGACACAGTTGCCGTGTCGTTCAGCGTCGACCCCGAGCACGATGACCCGGCCACCCTCCGAACGTACGCAGAACGCTTCGGTGCCGACCCCGATCGCTGGCTCTTCCTTACGGGCGACCTGCCCGTCATCGAAGACCTCGTGCGCAACAGCTTTCGTCTGAGCCTGGCCGCCCTCCCGGAGGAGGAGCGCCGCACTTCCCCGGAACCCATCACGCACAGCGATCGCTTCGTCCTCGTCGACGCCGAACTGCGCATCCGCGGCTACTACCACGGCAGCGACGACGAAGACCTCGCCCAGCTCGAACGCGACCTCGCCGTCATTTCGCAGTAGCCCCCGTGCGCGCGGCGCTGACGCGCCGTGCTCCGATGGGCGTCGGTACCGCAGAGCGCGGTCTGCGCCACCTCCCGCAGTAGCCCCGTGCGCGCAGCGCTGACGCGCCGTGCTCCGATGGGCGTCGGTACCGCAGAGCGCGGTCTGCGCCACCTCCCGCAGTAGCCCCCGTGCGCGCGGCGCTGGCGCGCCGTGCTCCGATGGGCGTCGCCCCGCGAAGCGCGGTTCGCGGGGCTCCCACAGCCCGGCTCGTCCCGGAGACACGCCGGGTCGCGTACCGCCGCCTGCTCCCCCCGATGGACGGCGCACCGCAGAGCGCGGTCTGCGGGCTCTCCCGCAGTAGCCCCTTCGTCGGGTGCTCGAGGGCCACTTGAAACATATCGCCTGATACGGTACAGGTGGCCCATGAGCACATCCGCGCTCGCCTTTGACACCCGAGGGGGAAGAGAGGCCACGATGAGAGCCCTTACGGTCACGCTCCCGGAATCCAAGTCAGGAACACCAGACCGCCAGCTAGTCGACTTGCCCATGCCTCAAACCAAAAGAGGCGAGGTGCTCGTCCGTGTGCACTATGCAGGGCTGAACCACCTCGACCTGGAGACATCCAGGGGCGAACACAACAGAGGCGTCGCAAAGGCCCTGAAGAGAACCTCGGTCGTATCCGGGATCGAGATGGCGGGTGTGGCAGACACCGACGGCGACAGAATCAAGAAGGGCGACCGGGTTGTCGCGTACACCAATATCTTCAGGGGGCCCTTCTACCACGCGCAATACGTTGCGACTCCAGAACACAATCTGGCCCTGGTGCCAGAAAACATGTCACTCGAAGGCGCAACGTCGATCATCGGAGGCGCGCTCACATCGATCAATGCGCTCGAACGCATCGCTCGTCTCGAACGCGGGAGCAAGGTCCTCATCACAGGAGCGACGGGGAGCGTGGGAATTACTGGCGTACAGTTGGCGACGCACCTCGGGGCCGAGGTGTCCGCGGTTTGCCATTCGACACAAATGGACTTCGTGGTCTCGCAAGGCGCTTCTCGCGCCTACGCATACGACCGGGCAGAGATGCCCGCGGCCGAGAACCAATTCGATCTGGTATTCGACACGGCGCCCTCGCTCTCGTTCACTTCCGCCAGCAAGTACCTGAAGGCACGGGGGCGGTACATCTGCACCATGCCCCATCTGGACCTCGCAGGGGGTGCCCGGAGCCTGTTCTCGCGACGCAAGTGGGGGTTTCTCCTGGAGTACAACACGGATGCCGTACGAATGGAGCGTCTTCGCGCACTCATCTCAGAAGGCGCATTCACCCCCGTCGTCGATAGCGTCTACGGCGTTCTGGAGGCCACCGACGCATTCGACAGGCAGAAGCAACCTGGCAAACGGGGCAAGATCCTCCTCGACTTCCGCAGTTCGTAAGACTCTCAGAGTCGCGGGCCTGTCGCCCCCGCCACCCACCACGCCAAGGAGCGCGAGCCATGAGTACGACTCGAATCGACTTCACCACCGCGGACCTGACGCCACGACACGAGCAGGTGGACTTGGACCGATTGTGGAGCTTGATCGATGAAGAGGTTGCTCTCTTCGTTGGTCGAACGCCCAGGAGCTCCGCCATCTTCCGGGAAGCTACGAAGTCCATGATCAACGGGACGCCGAACTCCTGGTGGAGTCAATGGAGGCTGGTGGACCCACGGAGCAATGACTACCTGCTACCTCACCTCTGGTATTGGGAGCGCGGCAGGCACCAAAAGGGCTGGGACGCGGATGGCAACGAGTACACCGACTACATGTTTGCCGACACGCCGACCATCTGGGGGCATGCACCCGATGACGCCTTCACCCAAGGCGTGACTGACTTCATCAAGAACACCGGCCTGTGCACGATGATCCCCACCGAGGATGCCGTCGTCGCCACGAAACTCCTCCAGCAGATGATCGACCTGAAGTACTGGTACATCACTCTCTCCGCCAGTGACGCGGACCGCAACGCGATCAGCATCGCCCGCACCATCACCGGACGACAGAAGGTGTTGACGCACAATCTCGGCTACATGGGGCTGAACGAAGAGGGAATGTACTGGAGACCCCTCCCGAACGGCCCGATCATCCAACGCTGGCCACACCTGGTACCGGCTCACAGCGAACCGCAGGCCAAGCTGGCCGAGTTCAACGACATCGAATCGGTGGAAGAAGCGCTCAGAGACCGCGACGTCGCCATCTTCGTAACCGAACCCCTGATGACGGACGGCGGCTTTGTCGTGCCCAGACCGGGCTACCTCGAAGCAGTTCAAGAGTTGTGCGAGACGTACGGCACGCTGCTTCTCATCGATGAGACTCACACGTTGGCCCACGGGCCCCGCGGTCTCTACACGGAAATGGGACTGAAAGCCGACATGTGGATCTCCGGCAAAGCGATCGCTGGAGGGATTGCATGTGGCGTTCTGGGAATGAGCGAGAAGGTCGGTGATCGGTACGCGAGCAAGTTGAACGATCTCTCCGTACCCTTTGGAACGGGCGCCCTTGTTGGACAGGGAACGACCGTCAGCGCCAACACCCTGTCGGTGCGTGCGCTGAGGCTCGCCCTCGAGCACTACTACACCGACGAGACCTACGACAAGATGGTGGGAGCCATGAACCACTTGTGCGCAGGGCTGCGTACGGTGATGGACGAGCGCCAGGTGCCCTTCTCCATCACCCAAAGCGGCGCCCGTATGCATATCAACTTCATCCCTGAAGACGCCTACAACTCGCTTGATGCTGTGAGGGGAATCGGGATGGGCGGATACCACGAGTACTTCACACTGTTTGCGCTCAACCGTGGGTTCGTCGTGATGCCGTGGTTCAACATGCTGCTGACGTCGCCCTACACTACCGAAGGGGACAACGACACCTTCATTGCGATGTTCGATGAGTGCGTGGCGAGGATGACCGGCCAGTAGCCGACGCTCGAGTGGAAGCCGTTGGCTAGCCGCGGCGGGCGACGCTCGCTGCGGCAACGAAAGCTGCCAACCCGAACGCGAACGTGACGACGATCGAGAGCGTCAGCGGGGGGACGGCGCCCACGGCTGCGGGCATGTCGAGGTAGAGACACCGCCGGAGCGCCCCCATGCCGTAGGTGAGTGGGTTCAGATGCATGGCCCACCCAAGCCAGCCTGCGGCCCCTGCAACCGGGAAGAAGGCTCCCGAGAGGAGCCAGATGGGCATGAGAATGAGGTTCATGATCGCGTGGAAGCCCTGGGTCGACTCCATGCGCCAGGCGATGACCAGCCCCAGACTGGTGAGCGCGAAGGCCACGATGGTCATGATGGCCATGCTCCAGAGCGCAGAGGATAGCGTCAGGGGCACGCCCACGAGCGGCGCAAGCGCCAGCAACAACGCTCCTTGGCCGACGGCGAGCGTCGTCCCCCCCAGGGCCTGCGCGAGCACCACGTGGGCGCGCGAGATGGGCGCGACCAGCACCCCCTGAAGGAATCCCGCCCGCCGGTCCTCGACGACCGCGATCGTGGAAAAGATGGCGGTGAACAGGAGCACGAGGACGATGATCCCGGGATAGAAGTACTGAAGCGCATCGACATCCGCGGGCGTGCCGGCCGGGCGGAACGAGAGGCCGAAACCGCCCCCGAGCAGAATCCAGAAGAGCAGCGGTTGCACCAGCGCACCCACCACCCGGCTGCGCTGCCTGAGGAAGCGCGCCATCTCCCGCCACCAGAGGGCGTACACACCGCCGAACGTGCTCATTCGGACGCCTCGTCCCAGAAGCGCTGGCCCGTGACGTGGACGAACACGTCCTCGAGGGTCGGACGCCCGAAGGTCACGGACTGAATGTCGCCCGGAAACGCCTCGACGACCTCGCGCACGAACTCATGCCCGCGGGGCGTCTCCAGGCGTAGGGCACCGTCGACGAGACGGAGCTCACACCCGAAACGTTCACCAACCTCGACACGCATGCGGTCGACGTCGTGCGCGGCGATGACGACCACATCGCCACCAATCGTCGCGGTCAACTCCGAAGGCGTCCCGAGCGCGACGACCTCGCCGCGGTGAACGAATCCCACGCGATCACAGCGCTCCGCCTCTTCCATCGTGTGGGTGGTCAGCAAGACCGTCAGTCCTTCCGTATCACGCAGATGGGTCAGGTGATCCATGAACTCCCGCCGCGCGCCCGGGTCGAGCCCAGCGCTCGGCTCGTCGAGCAGCAACAACTCGGGTCGATGCAGGAGGCCCTTGGCGAGTTCTACACGCCGGGCGAGCCCCCCTGACAGCGTCGCCACGCGCTCGTGTGCGCGCGCCTCCAGCCGAAGCTGCCGGAGCACCGTTGCCGCCCGCTCGTCGAATTCCCGGCCCGTCCATCCGTACATCGCACCATGACAGCGGAGATTCTCGAGCACCGACAACAGGCCATCGAGTCCTGGATGCTGAAACACCACGCCAAAACGTCGCCGGATCGCCGCAAGATCCCGTCCAGGATCGTCCCCGAGAATCCGGACGCTCCCCTGCTGTGGCGCGCACACGGTGGCCAGTACGCGAAAGAGGGTCGTCTTGCCGCCGCCATTCGGGCCGAGCAAGCCCAGGATCTCGCCCCGACGCACGTCCAGATCGACGCTCCGAAGGGCACATCGTTCGCCGTAGTGATGCGAGAGGCCGCGAACGCTGATCGCGGCCTCCTCCGCCAGACTGACCGTCATCCAGCGTCCGGGTTCACGAGATACTCGACGCTCAGCCACAGGCTGCGAGAGTAGCGAAAGAACAGCAGGGGCAACGCAACCGCAAGCACCGTGCACACGCTGACCTGGGTCGTCGAGGTCAGGTCGCTCCAGCGATCGAGCGCGAGGAACCCGACGAGGCAGATCCCAATCGTCAACACGTAGTTCACGTAGATCGCCCCTATGAAATAGCCCTGCGCTCGCTCGAACACGAAACCGCACTGGTCGCACTGCTCGTGCATGGTGAACCAACCTCGAAAGAGGGGAGCCGTGCGACAGCGGGGACACATCAACCTGACACCCGTCCGAACGGCTCGCGCTACGTCTGCAATGGTCATCGTTGGCTGGGAGGACGCATCCTGCCACAGGCGCCTGGGGACGGCCAGCCGACCCTGGACGCAGCGGTGCCCGTCATACAAATCGTGTGGGAAGTACTCCGACCGCCAGGACGGCGGTGGCAGCGCCGAGGATGAGGGCGCAAAGGGAGGATCGAACCCGGGGGTGGGTCCGACGATGGAGGTGCATCAACGGATCAGCTACGGGACGTGAAAGACGCGTCCACGGCCCGTAGCACGACCGCGATCGGAACTGCCCTGCGGAAAGCGACTAGCCAACGGCCTTCCCCAGGGCCCCCTTGGGCTCGCTGGGCTCAGCCTCCGAGGCCCGGGCGCGGGCCCCAGCGAGCGCCCGCCGACCGCCGTCGAGAAACGCGTTGCGGATCTTGTACGCGGTCGTATGGCTCACTTGATAGTGGAGACAGATCTCCTCCAGCGAGCGATCTCGCTTGATGAGATCCAGGGCCAGCGCGAAGCGCTCCTCGGGTGTCAGCTTCTCCCGTTTCCTCATGAGGTGGAACTCCTTTGGTCGCTTCGCGGTCGCACCCGTCACCACGACGGACGCAGCCGCGAAATGCTGCTGCAGGCCGGGCCGGAGACCCGGAAGTGTCGCACGCTCCCCTGAAGACTCAGGGGTGCTGCGACGGACGATCGAGACGTGCGGGCCGGGGGGCGATCTCTTCGACGCCAACGGGGACCGGCACGCGAGCTTGTCTCCCCGGAACGTTGAAACGAATGATGTGCCAGATCGCGGCTACGCCGTCCCGCCAGGTGATCTTCTTGCCTTCGTCGTAGTCACGGCCGCTGTACGAGATCGGGTGCTCGTACACGCGACAGCGCAGCCGGGCAACTTTCGCCGTGATCTCCGGATCGAAGCCGAAGCGTTCGCTCTCGAGTCCGATCTGCTCGATCACCTCCGCACGGAAGAGCTTGTAGCCGGTCTCCATGTCGGTGAGATTCAGGTTCGTGCAGATATTGGACAGGAGTGTCAGCACCGTGTTGCCCACGTAGTGCCAGAAGTTCAGCACGCGATGCGGTCCGCCGAGAAAGCGGGAGCCGTAGACGACGTCCGCATCGCCGCTCTCGAACGGCGCCAACAACGCGGGAATGTCACGTGGATGGTACTCGAGGTCGGCATCCTGGACGACGACGATGTCGCCGCGCACCCGGTCGAACCCCGTGCGCATGGCCGCACCCTTGCCGCGGTTGTGCATATGGAAGAAGACGCGAACCTCACCCCCGGCAAGCTCGCGCAGAAGGTCACGAGTGCCGTCGAGCGAGCCGTCATCGACGATGATGATTTCTTTGGGAAGTCCGAGTGCCTGCACCCGTGCCACGATCTCTCGAATCGTCGCCACCTCGTTGTAGACCGGCATGACGATCGATAGCTTCAGCGGGGCCTCACTCATCGCAGCGTCCCCCGGCGGATCTCTTCATCGGTGGCTCCGCGAACGGCGAGCACTCGCGCCGAGATCGTCAGGGTCTGGCCCGCGGCCTTCGCGTTGAAATCGGCCACGACCTCCTCATCGACGATCTCCACGACCTTGAAGTCCAGGCTTTTTCCGTCCCGGGCCTTCAGTTGGTAGCGCGCCCCGATCTCGATGGCCAGATCGGGGGGCAGCTGGTCACGTGGAATGCGCCGCACCAGCTCGGCCCGCCACGAGCCGTAGGCCTCTTCGGCCGAGAGAAGCAGCTCGCGTTCGGCGCCTGGCGCCAGCCCCTCGACCGCGGCCTCCAACGCCGGGAAGATCTGCTCGTTGCCGTGGAGGTAGCTGACGGGCCCGCAATGCTCGGTGGAATCGATGAGGGCGCCATCCTCCAACCGGGCGGCGTACTCGATCGTCACTACCGTATCTTTGGCCACATTCATGCTGATCTCGATGTCCTCTGCTGTTATCTGCCTGCCGCTGCTGTTATCTGCCTGCCGCAATCAGGGTCGTCAGAGCCCCGACGTCCCCCCCGGACCCGCCCTTCGTAACGAGGAGCGTCCCGGCGGCTATCCCGGTCGCGATCTCGGCAAGGGCGACCAGAGGAGCGGGGCGGCCGAGGACGAGGAGCTCGGTCGCCGAAATCCCCTGCAACACACCATAGCTGGTTTCTCCGCCGATCAAGACCAGGCTCCCGACAGGACCCGCGACCGCCACCCCTCGCACGACTTCACGCAGGGTATGCTCGATCCGGCGCAGCGCCTCCACCGCGGGCGAGCCCTCGACCGGTGGGGCCTCCAGAATCACGTTCCGCCCGCGATCGAGGTGCGCGCGAATCTGCGCCACCAACCCATCGACGCTGCGATCATCGACGAGTTCCCGCGTCGCGAGATCGGCCGCGACGAGCGCCTCCGTCTGAGCGTGCGCGCGGGAATGCAAGCTTCCACAGACGATCAGCGACGGCGAGCGCAGTGTCGTCGGGGCCGGATCGGGGTGTGCCGCAGCTTGGAGATCGTCGCGCCGGGCGAGTGCACGCGCGAGCGGTATCGAGCCCGCGAGACACAACGGTCTCGGCAAGGTGAGCATCGAGGCGACCGCATGCTCGACATCCGCGTCGGTCTCCGCATCGACGATGATCAGCCGACATCCCGTGTCGAACAACGTGCGTGCTCGACCCCCGAGCTGCCCCGCACGTACGGTGTCCACATCGACGACCTCGCAAGACCAGTCGCACTCGTGGGCGAGCACGGCGGCCACCGACGACTCCGCGCCCTTCCCTTCGGGATCCCTCGCGAACTCGGTCGCGCCGAGGAGCTGCCCCCGGACCCACTGCTGACCAGCGCGCGTCACGCGACCGACCGCGGGAATCGCGGGGATGACGAAGGCGCCGGACGCCCCGCTCCCCTCCACCGCTGCCGCCAACTCGGCACCGAGGTGCCCACGGAGGGCCGTATCGATCTTCTTCAGCAGAATCTGCGGAGTACTCTGGGCAAGAGCCTCCCCCACCCGGCCTGCGGCCTCGGCCGCGGTCAACGAACGACTCTGGGTATTGGTGACCGCGAGCTCGGTTGCCAGGTCACCAGACCGTCCCGCGGAGCCACGGGCATCGACCACCACCCGTACGACATGGCCCTCGGCCGCGAACTCGCTTCCGACGTCACAGGCCCCCGTGACGTCGTCTGCAATCACCCGCAGGCCGCTCACCGCATGAGCACGGCGCGCGCTGGCGAGCCGTCGACTCCGAGCAGCTTGAGCGGCAGGCACGACAGAAAGTACCGCCCGGGCTCGACAGCGCTGAGATTCAGGCCCTCGATGATGAGCATGTTGCGCCCCAGAAGGAGCTTGTGCACCGCGAACGTCTTGCTTCCGAACTCCTCGATCGAGAGATAGTCGAGTCCGAGGGTCTTGATCCCGCGCGCGACGAGAAGCTCGGCGGCGTCGAGGGTCACGTAGGTGAAGCCCTCCTGAAAACCATCACGTTCCCAGAGCGCCGAGTTGTCGGTCTTGCAAAGGACGATGTCGCCCTCACGCACGTCCTGGTCGGCCAGTGCCGCGGCGTCGATCGCAGGTCGCCCTCGAAGATCCAGAACCGTGGCCTCGCCCACCATATGGTCGAGCGGCATCTGATCGAGCGTGCGACCCCCGTCGATGAAATGGGCCGGCGCGTCCACGTGCGTGCCGGTGTGGGCACCCAACGTCAGGTAGGTCAGGTTCGCCGGATCGCCTTTCGCGATGGCCCGGACCTGCGTCACCTCGATCGTCGGGTCACCGGGGTAGCTGTGCATCCCCGGACGATCCGGGACCGAAATGTCCCAGACCTGCTGAGCACGCATCACGATTGCGCCGCCGCCGGGGCGTTCCTATCGAGCCGGCGGGCTCCCAGATCGGCGGCAACTTGAATCGCGCCAAGGAGATTCTCGTGGCCAGCGATGCCCTTCCCCGCGATGTCGAACGCGGTGCCATGGCCCGTCGAGGCGCGAATGAACGGCAAGCCGGCAAGCAACGTCACGACGTTGCCAAAGCCGAGGAGCTTCACCGCACCGAGGCCCGCGTCGTGGTAGAGCGCAATCGTCAAGTCGAACATGCCCTGCTTGGTCTTGAAGAAGACCGTGTCAGGGGGCACCGGACCGATCGCATCCACGCCTTCGGCACGTGCTCGGGCAATGGCAGGCTCGATCTCCTCGATTTCCTCGCGCCCGAACAGGCCGCCCTCCCCCGCATGCGGGTTCAGCGCCGACACGCCGATCCGCGGCGCGGCGATCTGCTGAGCGACAAGAGCCTCGTGCGCGAGCATGATCCTCTCGTAGACGCGGGCTTCGGTCACCTTGTCGATGGCCTCACGGAGCGACATGTGGTTCGTGAGGAGCATGAGACGCATGTCGCCGAGGATCAGGATCATGGCGTGACGGGTAACGCCCGCCTCTTCGGCGAAGATTGCCGTCGCGCCCTCGTAGTGATGCCCCGCCGCCCGCATGGCTTCCTTGTTGAGCGGCGCAGAGACGATGCCCTGCACGCTGTCGGCAAGCGCCATGCGCGCCGCCTGCCGCGTATAGTGCACGGCGGCTTCTCCGAGATCGGGGTCCATGACGCCCATCTGGAGCTTGCCCCGATCGACGTTTGCGTAGTCGACGATGCCTATCGTCGCTCCGTCCCCACGCCATGATTCAGGCTCGGTGACCGAGGTGAATCGAACGTCGAGGCCGGCACGCTCGGCTGCATCTTGCATGACGCCGCGGTCCCCGAGCACGAGCGGCTCGCACCACGTGCGCAGTTCGGGCTCCACGAGGCACTTCGCCGTGATCTCCGGTCCGATGCCGGCGGCATCACCCATTGTGATGGCGATGATCGGCTTCCGCATCCAGTAGTCCTCCGGTCTGATGAGTGACGAGTGTGCTCAGGGCGCGCGCACGGTCCCGACAGCCCCGACCCGGGAATCTTCGGGGAGGGTCCGCGAGGCAGCGTGCATCCCTGCCGCATGCTCGTCGAGTACATGTTGATAGGTCGTCTCTACCTGATCCAGCACACGATCCCAGCCGTACTCGTCCTCGACCGTGCGCCGCGCCGCCCTTCCGAGTGCGGCACGAAGCCGTGGCGCCGCCAGGAGATCGATGATGGCCCGGGCATAGGCCTCGGGTCGCCCGTCCGGCACGACCCATCCGTTGAGACCGTGGCGGATCGCCTTGGCCGACCCCGCCGAGACGACGACCGGCTTCCCGGCTGCCATGTAGTTCAGCAGCTTCATCGGAAACCCGGACCACTCGTGGCGGGGCAGCAGTGCAACATCCGCAACGGTCAGGAGATCGCGGATCGTGGCAAAGTCGGCCGTCCGCAGGAGCTCGACACCATCGACGGATCGCTGCAGCACCGCGGGCATCTCACGCCTGGTCGCGTGCGTCGCGATCACGAGCAGCGCCTCGGGCACCGCCTTCCGGACGCGCGCAATGCTCGCCAGGAGGAGATCGACATTCTGATAGCCGTCGAGATTCCCCGTATAGAGGAGGATCGGTCGGGTACCGAAGCCAAAGCGAGCGCGAATCGCACTGGCCTCCGTCTCCGAACGCACGGGAAACTCCTCGAGCGAGCTTCCGGGAGCGATCATCCGAATCGCCCCTTCCTCGACACCACGCGCGCGGAGAAAATCGACCAGCTCGCGACAGATGGCGATGCAATGATCCGCGCGTCGCGGCACCATCCGGTCGATCACTGCACCGAACGCGCGGGCCAGCTCTCGGGTCAGCCGCCACCTGAAGTAGGTCGGAAGCTCTTCCGCGAGGGCGTTGTGGCTGTGGTAGATGAGCGGCACGCCGACCAGTTTGCTGGCGACGAGCCCCACGAGCGCGCCTTCGTAGTTGTGCGCGTGCACCAGCTCGATGCGCTCGCGACGGAGCACCCCGACCAGCGTCCAGAGCAGCGCCAGATCGAGCACCAGCTTGCTCGCCCGCGGCCCGGAACGGCGGGCCCGGATTCCCGGAATCCGGACGATACGCCGAATCGGAATGCCGTCGAGCACGTCCTCGAGCCCTTCCGCGTACGCCACCACGACGACGCGATGCCCACGCGCGGCGAGCCCCTTCGTGAGGTGCCGCACCAGCACCTGCGAGCCCTGCAGCGTCGGATACGGGCACGCAGCCACGACCGCGACGCGCTTCGGTCGCGCGCTGCTCGGCGGGGTCATGAGCCGCCGTCCTCGAGATATCCAAGCGCAACCAATCGGCGCCACAGCTCTGCCTCGCCGTCCGCGTCGAGATCGCTACTCGTGGGTGGTGCGGGCGTATCCTCGATGACTGGCCGTCCCGAAACCCCGGGGAGCAGTGTTCCGTCCATCCACGAGGGGACGCCGAGCCCGGCCGTATGCAGCACCGTCGGTGCCACGTCGAGGATCGAAGCTGCCTCCTGACGCCCGACGGCTACGTCCGGCCCCGAAAGGGCCCAGAGGCCGTCGCTCCGGTGGCTTCCGTTCATGCCACCGCCCTTGCCGGCCATGTGCTCGCTCGGCTCGAGGCGGCGTACAGCCGGCCCCTCCCCCGTCCCACTGGGAAGGCACGCGAACGAATAGCCCTCCTCGAGCGCCAGCTCGAGGACCAGGTCGGGAGCCTCTTCGACGCACGGGCCGTCGTAGATCGTGTCACGGCGATGCACCGCCGCAACGATGGGTGCCCCGGTCTCGGGATGCCGCCAATCGAGGAGAGCCTCGCTGATGGCGCCAACGGTCGCGTCGTACTCCGCTCCTGGCTCGACGGTCCCATCCGGGTCGCGACCGCGCACATTCAGCCAGAGGCTGGGCGCGTAGTTCAGCTCCTCGGAAAAGGCTCGTGTGTTGGGCATGTCGATGGCGCTGAAACGCGACCAGCCCTCGAGTCGACGGGCAACCCCACGCCCGAGGCGTCGGACGAGGCGCTCCTGTAGTCGCGCCGGAAGAGCCGTCAGCGCCAGCTTCCGTATACCGCGCACCGCGCGGGCCGCAAGCGCCCCGGATCCCCCACGAAACCCGAGCCAGCCCTGCTCGGCCAGCCAGCGATTGATGTGCAATACGCTGGTCCCCGCCCCACCGAATCCATGATCGGATGCCACCAGCACCGTCGTGTCCCCGGGCAAGGCGTCGAGGAGCGATCCCAGCGCCGCGTCGAGACGTCCGTAGATCTCGCTGATGGCGCCCCCGAGATCCTGAGCGCCGGCCGGGTCGAAACGCGGAGACCGTGGATCGGCAAACATCCAGAAATGATGGCTGACCGTGTCCGCCTCGCCGAACATCACCATGAAGCAATCCCACGACTCGCGTCGGAGGACGTACTCGGCGAGCTTCCGCTTGGTCTCGATCCCCTCCCGGAGCTTGGGAAGCGCCGCGGCGTGCCAGCCTGGACCGATCCGTAGCTCCTGAAAATCGGCGAACGCATAGTCGCCGACTGCGCTCCGCATCTCGTCGTAGAACGCTCGCGGATGGACGAAGGAGCCGTCGATCCCCGTCGCGACCGGGCTGTCGAACCCACCGACCATGATGCCGTTCAGTGGCTCGGGCGGATACGTGGTCGGCACCCCGAGGACGGCGACCCGGCGCCCAGCCTCTGACATTAATTTCCAGATCGTCGGAACGCGCCGCTGGCGACTACTGACGAAACCGATCTGATAGCTGGCTGGCAGGCGGCGCGTGAAATCAAAGACCCCGTGCTTGCCGGGGTTGGCGCCGGTCATGAACGATGACCAGGCGGGAAAGGTCACCGGTGGGATGGTCGACCGCAGCACACCCGAGGTTCCGCGCTCGACGAGCCCACGCAACGTGGGCATGACTCCAGCGTCCATGAGGGGACCGGCGAGATCCCAGGTCGCCCCATCGAGCCCGAAGATCGCGATCACGAGCTCGCGACCCCGCGCTCACTCCGCAACGTAGCCGAGTGCTCGAAGGCGTTCTCTGGTTGCTCCGTCAATCGCGGTCTCCGCAGCTTCGACCGCGGAGGCCACGGCATGGGCTTCGACTGCGCCGAGATCGTCCGAAAGAGTCTGCGCGTCCGCGGCGCGGCTCGCGAGGAGATCCTGCTGCTCGTCCGCGTCGTCCGTCAGCTCGAACAGCGCCTGCTCTGGAAGGCCGCGCGGATTCGACGCATTGGCCTCGATCAGCTTCAATTCTCCCTTACGGTAGGCCCGAATGCGATTCCCCTCGAGGTCCTGCTCCGAGAACACGTGATCGCGGGGGCCCATCGTCCCTGCCGCCAAGGTCAGCGGACCGCCCTGCATGGTCTCCGGCACCTGAATGCCCGCGCCCTGCAGGATGGTCGGCGCCACGTCGAGGCTGGAGACGAGGGCGTTGTTGACCGCACCCGCCACCGCGTCTCCCGCCACTGGCTTGACGAGGAGCGGAACCGCGATCTGCTCCTCGTACAGCGTCAGGCCATGCCACCAGCCACCGTGCTCGTGGAACTCTTCGCCGTGATCGGCCGTGAGTACGATCATCGTGCGATCGTAGATACCGCGCGACCGCAACGCTTCGAGCAACGCCCCGATCTGCTCGTCGAGATGCCGGATCTCCCCATCGTAGGCCGCCCGGTAGGTGTCGGCCACCGACCCGTCTGGATTCGGGTTCGCGACGCGTGCGAAGCCCTGCCCGTCGTACGGGTGGTTGAAGTACGGATCATGCGGCTCCATGTAGTGCAGGAACATGAAGAACGGCCGTTCGCCGTTGGCCTCGATCCAGGACAACGCGCGCTCGTTCACGACCTCCGCAGGTTGATAGTAGTTCTCGACGTGCTTCACGTCGGAGAGATATCGCTCCCGCAGCACCCGGAGCTGATTGTAGACCGTCAGCTGCGCCGCCTCCTCGGTGGCTCCGAAGAAGAAAGCGGGCTCCAGGAAATGATACTCATCGAACCCCTGCTGGAAGTTGAACAGCGGTGCGACGTTGATGTTGTTCGGAAATCCGACCGTCCGATAGCCGGCAGCCTGCATGACCTCGGGAAGGGTCACGACGTCGTCGGGCAGCACGTCCGACTTGTGGACCGCCTGGTGTGACGACGGGTAGAGCGACGTCAGGATCGTGGCCACTGACGGCCGCGTCCAGGACGCCTGCGCGTAGGCGCGGCCGAACCGCGTCCCGTCGGCGGCCAGCCGATCGATCGCGGGCGTCGCGCTCTTGCCATACCCGTAACACGACAGATGGTCCGCGCGGAGCGTGTCGACCATCAACAAGATGACGCTGGGCCCGGTCGGGGCCGATCCCGAAACCGGGCGGATCGTCGCGCCGCGGTCACCCGCGGCCGTCATCGCCGCCCAGGACCCCCCGATACCGAGCACCAGGAGACCTATCATTGCCACCGGTGACGCCAGCCACGGCTGCTGCCGGGCCACCGCACGAAGAGCAAAGAATCCGACCACGATCAGGACAATCGCGACCCCCAGCGATGCGAGCTGAAAAGCCATCGGGCTGAGGGCCTGCCCTTCGAAGCTCTCGTGGAACACGTCACGGAAGACCCGGAATCGTCCGATGATCGTCGCCAGCGCGGCGAAGATCGTCGCGCCACTGATCGCAAAAGCGGGCGCACCGGCCAACCGCACGCCCGTGATCGCCGCGAGCATTCCGAGCCCGATGCCGGCTCCGACGCCGGCGGCCAACCCTGCGCCGCCATAGAAGAGAAGCGCGAAGAACAGGAGTCCGCCATCGAATCCGAGCCCACGCTCGAACGCGATCAAGCCAGCTTCACCAAGTCCTACTAGCGTGGCAGCCAGCACACCTCCGGCCACCGCCGCCCCAACCACCGATCGAGACCCCACGCCGACCGCGCGCTATTCCGGGAACTCGCGGTCGAGTTCGTCGGTCCCGTGAGTTACCCGCAGGCCCTTTGGCGAGATCTTGAAGACGTCGGCGGCTTTCCAATGGAGGTAGCGATTCTGCTCCAGCCACTGCACGTGGGGGGCGAGATCGTCGTAGCTCTGCTTGAGCAGCTCCGCCAAATGCTGCCGCGTATGGAGAAAAGGCATGGCCTCATTCTCCGTATGCGCACGCCTGTATTCTTGCAGAATCTGCTTTCGAACCTTGTTCTCCGCACTCATAACGAAGCTCCACTCCTCATCGGACTACGATAGCCGTCGTAGTGACGGCGGGAAAGTTCCAAAGTCACTCCGCTCCAGGGAGCGGAAGATGCCGCGGAGGCGCCGGACCACGACGCCTCCGGGGTGATCATTCGTTCAGCAAACGGCCTCAGGCAGCTTCCCTAGTTGGAGGCACACGTTCCGAGCAGCGCCGCCGTACCGTTGGTGACGCCGCAGTTCAGTGTCGGGGCCGGATCGGGGTCGTCATCGAGGATGGTCGCATTATTGACGTTGCAGGTCGCCCCCGTGATCACGATCACGCCCTTCTTCCTGCCACAGTTGCTGATGTTCGCGTTCTGCATGGCGACATCGAACCGCGCCGTCAGCGTGAGGTCCTCACCGGACATGAGCGTGGCGTTGGACACGTCGATGTTCCCCTGGGGCGCCAGAATGACGATGTCCCCCTCGGTGCATGTCTTGAAGATGTTCGGGGCTTGCTGACAATCCGCGCAGAACGTGCCGAGCTCCTGCAGGTCGTTCAGGACGATCGTACCACCGCTCGAGAACGGACACGCGGGGTCGTTCGGATTCTGCGAACATACGGCCTGCACCGCGTTGCAACAGATCGTTCCGAGTGCGCCGATCTGGCCACCGCCCACATTGACGTCGCCATTCGTCGATACGATCCGGATCACGTCGCGCGGACAACTGGTGGTGATGGTGGTCGCCGGGCTGACGGTCACATCGCCATCGCCCTCGATGCGAACTTCATTGCCGCTGAGCGCCGCAGCCGCGATGCCGATCGTACACAGTGGGCCCGAGCAGCTGACCTCGACACGATCTCCGGCCGAGATGGAACTCCCGCTCGTAACGACGACGTTGCCCCCTGCTCTGATGATCGCATTGCCGTTGCTGTTGGCCGCGATGATGCTGGCCTGGTCGATCGTGATGCTGCCCGTGGCCACGAGTGCCGTCGCCTGCCCACCCTTGCCGCTCGAGCTGACGGAGCCACCGTTCAGTCCATCGACCGTGATCGATGCACCGTTGATTCTGGTTTGATCACTGCCCGGCAGGGCCATCAACGCGCACTGAAGGACGATATCCTCGCCCGGCAGGTCGAGCCGCGTAATCTTGTTCACAACAGATGCAGGGCCTGCGGCACTGCAATCACTGACAACCGTCACCGCGTCGGCCGTCGCGACGCTCAGTATCATCCCAAGCACGGCAAGCGCACCTGTCGTGGTCTTCATCATGAGGTAGCCCCTCCCTCGGAAGCAGTGGTTGCTCGGTTCAGACCCTCCGCGCCGCTACCTGCCAGGCGACCCGCTCTCAACCCATGAGACCCCATGCGGAGCGCACGCCCGGACCATCGGCGCTTCAGAACCGTTTACTGCCACCGCCTGCCACAAAAGTGCAAGGGCTACTACCAGAATCCATGAAACCAACCACTTACAGGCGCACGATGTTCCCTCCGATGAATTCGCTGAGGGCGTTCCGCGTATCGACGATGAGCGGCGCCAGGTGGACGATTTCCGAGTAGTTGAAGTCGCTATGATCGGTGAGGAGCACGACGCAGTCGGTCCCGGCCTCGAGGGTCTCCCGCACGGGGACGTGCGTGAGGGCCAGTCCGTCCTCGGTCAGCTCCGGCACGTGGGGGTCGCTGTAGGACACCACGGCACCCTTGTCCTGCAGCATCTTGAGGACGTGCAGCGCTGGCGACTCGCGAACATCGCTCACGTCCCGCTTGTAGGCCACCCCGAGGAGATGCACCTTCGAGCCGCGGACGCTCTTGCTGTCGCCGTTCAGCGCGTCCGTAATCTTGTCGATGACGAAACCCGGCATCGACTCGTTCACCTGCCCTGCCAACTCGATGAAGCGCGGCTCGAATCCGCTCATGCGCGCCTTCCACCCGAGGTAGAAGGGATCGATCGGGATGCAGTGCCCGCCGAGCCCGGGCCCCGGATAGAACGGCATGAACCCGAACGGCTTACTCCCGGCAGCATCGATCACTTCCCAGACGTTGACTTTGAGCTTGTCCGACATGAGCGCCAACTCGTTCACCAGCCCGATGTTCACGCTCCGAAAGGTGTTCTCGAGGAGCTTGACCATCTCGGCGACCCGCGTCGACGACACGGGCACGACTGTATCGATACTCTGCTCGTAGAGCGTCTTCGCGACCTGCGTACAGCGCGCCGTGATTCCACCGACGACCTTCGGAATGTTCTTGGTCGTGTATTGTTTGTTGCCCGGGTCGATGCGCTCGGGAGAGAAGGCCAGAAAGAAGTCCTCTCCCACCGTCAGCCCCGACTCCTCGAGAACGGGAAGGACCAACTCCTCCGTCGTCCCGGGATAGGTGGTCGACTCGAGAATCACGAGCTGGTCCTTGTGCAGATGCTTCTTGATCTCGGCGACCGAGGCCACGATGAACGTCATGTCCGGGTCCTTGGTCTTCCGGAGCGGGGTCGGCACGCAAATATTGACCGTGTCGAGCTCCTCGATGACACGAAACTCGGTCGTCGCTCGCAGCCGCCCTGTGGCCACGAGTGACGCGATGTCCTCGCTGGCGATGTCGCCGATGTACGACTGTCCCGCATTGATAGCATCGACCTTGCGCTGATCGAGATCGATCCCCACCGCGTGGAATCCGGCGCGTGCGAACTCCACGGCGAGCGGCAACCCGACGTAGCCGAGCCCGATCACCCCGGTCTGCGCCTTCCGCTCTCGAAGCCTGTCCAGGATCTCCATATGCGCTCCTTCGACTTCTTGCGCCGGGCGCGGACGCGCGCCGGCACGAGGAATTCGTTTCGATGACATCAACCTCACCTCCGCCAGGCTCCACCATGAGCCGGAGTCCGCGCTACGCGCGCGGTTCGTTTACCGCACTTCGCATCGCCGCAACGCAGCGAGAAGCGCCGGGCGATGACGATCGATCGCCCGCCCAATGAACACCGCCTGACTCTCGTCGCTTCCGCCGGGAAGCTTCAACCAGGACGTCTCGACCCGTCCACACGTCACGTTGAACAGGCAATGCCACTCGCGACCGTGCAGCCGCACCAGGCCCTTCGCGCGAATGACGTCCGCCGGCAGCGTCGCCAGCGCGCGTTCGAAGCGTGCCTGGTCCAACGCGTGGCGGCTCCGATAGCTGCACGAACCGTACGCGTCTCGCGCAAGGTGGTCGCTGGTGTGCGGCCCACCGCGCTCCCGATACGCCGCAACCCCGGTCGCGAACAGAATGTCCGCATCGACGACCCCGTGTGCGGCTCGCAGCTGCAGAGCCCGTCCGTTCAACCGCCGCAGCCGACGCGCGACCCGCTCGACGGCGTGCGCCTCGACCAGATCGGTCTTGCTCAGCACCAGGAAATCGGCCGCCTCGATCTGCCGACGGACCACTTCGGCCTCATCCAGGCAGCGCTCCAGGTTCGCAACATCGACCACCGCAGTCACGGCATCGACACGCAGGCCGGCCCCGCGCACCCGGTAGGCCATGGGGTCGGGATCCGCGAGCCCCGTCGACTCCACGACCACCACGTCGGGCCGCGCCGTGGCGACCAATTCCTGAATCGCCAGGTCGAAACGGTATTCGTCGATCGAGCAGCAGATGCACCCGTTGGACAGCTCGACCATGCGCTCAACGGCATCCAGTCCGGTCACCACGCGGCCGTCGATGCCGATGTCTCCCAACTCGTTCATGACCACGGCGACCCGCTTACCGCGCAGGCCGTGCGTCAGCACATGCCGCAGCAGCGTCGTTTTCCCGCTGCCGAGAAAGCCGGTGAGGATGTCGACGGCAACCGAACCCATACCGTCAGGCGGTCGGAATCAGCGACGTACCGATCATGTCGGGCGGAATCGCGCAGTCGAAAAGGGTCAGGAGCGTCGGCGCGACGTCGTAGATCGACGCGACCCCGAGATCACCGTGACAGGGGGGCGTCCCCCCGACGCTCGAGACGACGAGAATCCCGTGCCAATCGTGATTCGCCTCGTCGGGTCCGGTGTCGTTCTCGAACGTATGAATGCCGTCCATGCCGACGGCGCCAACCGAACGCCAGTCGAGGTCACCGAAGTACACGAGGAGATCCGGGGCAACGCCGCGCACCTGCCGATAGATCTCCTCGGGGCGCACCGCACGCGAACCGAGCGGCCGGCCGGCCTCATCCGTCAGCGCCTCGATACCCGCCACGAGATCGTCACGGACGCGCTCGTAGTCTCCGGGATCGATCGTGCCTTCCGGCTCCCGCCCCCTGACGTTCAGGAAGCACCGGCCGTAGTACCCACCGTCGCCCCAGGCGCGAGTCCGGCTCCAGTCGATGGGCACCCGGCCGATGGGCGTCGGCTCGCGCGGAGTCGCCCCCAGCGTCAGGAAGCGTTCGCGCATCAGCCACTCGTTGAAGCAGATCCCGCCCGTCATGCGCTTCGATCCGTGATCGGAGACGACCACCACGATCGTCTCCTCGGGCACGAGCGCGAGCAACCTGGCCAATTCCTCGTCGAGCGCCCGATAGTAGTCGCGGATCGCGGTCTCGAACGGATTCCCGGCCTCGTACTTCCTGTGCCCAGGATCCATGAAGCTCCAGAAACCGTGATGCATGCGGTCGAGACCCATTTCGACCATCATGAAATAGTCCCACTCCTGGGTGGTGATCAGATGGCGCGCGACCGTCCAGTGTTTCCGTGTCTTCGCGTACACACGTTCGAGCAATCCAGCCTTGTCGGCCGTCCGGAAGTTCTCGACGTCGAAGACATAGCCGTCCGCGACCCGCTCGACCTCGGATTTCAGCGACTCGGGAAACGTGTACGAGGAATCGTTCGACGGCGTCAGAAAACAGGTGACCATCGAACCGCGAATCGCGCGTGGCGGATACGTCTGCGGCACGCCAAGCACCACCGAACGCATCCCGGCGCGACCGAGCAAATCCCAGAGACGCGGCTCCCGGACGAGCGAGGACGTGGCGAACGCGTATCCGTCGTAGGAGTGATCCTTCCGATTGCGGAACCCGTACAGCCCGAGCTGTCCCGGGTCCTTGCTGGTCATCATCGACGTCCACGCCGGCACCGTAATCGGCGGGCTCGTGCTCTGGAGCTCGGCACGCGCCCCACGCGCCATCAGCGCGGCGAGCGTCGGCATCTCCGCTCGATAGGTGTCGAAGGTCAGACTTGGAGGGGCTGAATCGAGCCCGATGACGAGAACCTTGGGATGCCCCATGAAACACGCGCGGCACGACCGTCCGCGCCGCGGACCTTAGTGGCTTTCCCCGAGCGCCGCAATGCGTCAGCTGGAGCCGCGAAGGCGGGCACCGGCTGCCATCAGCATGCGCGGATACATGGCGAGGTCGGCACCGCCGACCATCACGGTCTGTCGCACGGACGCCCCCGACTCGCGCACGAACGCTACCAGCAGGATCGTCGATGCGATCGTGTACGAGACCGCAGTGGAGGCGGCGGCACCGGCGATGCCGAACCGCGGAATCAAGAGCACGTTCAGGAGGCAATTGATCGCGAGCGCAATGCTCGCCGCGAAGATGTTCACCTGCTGACGATTCCGACTCGTAAAGTTGCGAGTGAGGATCTGGTACATGGAGATCATGATGATCCCCGGCAACATCATGAACATCGGGGTAATGGCGGGCGTGTACCGCTCACCATAGAAGAAGGGAAGCAGCTGGCTCCCCAGGCCGACGTACAACACCGAGGCCATCATCGTCGCGAACACCGTGTGCCGACAGGTGACGCTCGTGCGCTGGTGCGCATCGGCGGCCGAACTACCGGCGAGCTTGGGAAAGATCACCGTGCCCACGGCATCCGGAATGTGCAGGATCGGGTTGGTGACGTTGATCGCGATCGAATAGAAGGCGACCTCCGCGGGATTCAGGTAGTACGCCACGAGGTACAGCCCGATGCGGTAGTGCAGATGAGACGCGAGTGTCTGCAGGTAGGACTTGAGGCCAAACGTCAGAGTGCTGCGCCCCACGTCCGCCGTCCAATGCAACCCGAACGGAGCCACGCGCCGCACCCGATAGAGCAACCAGAGGTTCACCGCCGAGAGTACGAGGACCTGCGAGAGGAGCGCTTCCCACAAACCACCGTGGAACAGCAAGAGCGCGCTCGCCACACCCCCGAACCCGAGAATCGCCTTGTAGACCGATTGCAGCGTATAGGCGCGGAACTCCTCGACCGCCTGCAGAATGGAGAGGAAATAGCTCTCGATCAGGATGAACGGGATCAACAGGAGCACGAGCCAGACGAAGCTCGGCGGCGCCCCCTTGGTAAACGGTGCCAGGATGCTTTGGCCCCCCGCGAAACACACCAGCAACATGGCGGCGGACAAGACGAGGCAGAGCACGAAAGCGTTGGACGCGACCGTCTCGATCGGGATCTCGCGTTTGCGAATCTGGTAGACGTTCGCTTGCGCCACGCCCATCTTGGTGAACGCGACGAGCGTCTGCGGCAGGAGGAGCAATAGCGTGAACAGCCCACGATCGTGCGGGCCGAGAATCCGAGCAGTGAGGATACCCGTCCCGAGCCCGAAAACCACGAGCATGCCTCGCGAGCCGATGATCCCGGCGATGTCGAGGAGCATGCTCCCGCGCGGTTTCGTCGTCACGCGTCCCCCTGAGCAACGACGGGCCGGAGCCGATACACCGCACCCGCCTCGATCTCTGCCGTTTTCTCGCAGCGCGCGAGCAACTCGTCCCACAGCCCAAGCACGCGGGGACCGATGGGATTGACCCCAGGCTTCGGACGCTCCGGCTCGCGCACGACATGCGTGACTCCGAACCCTTCGAGCTGTGCCACGAAGTCCTCGACGGTCGCGATACTTCGGTAGTCCATCGCCCCCTGCTCGAGTGGGCTCGCCAGCGTGAAGCGCCGCTCCAGGTGATACGGATGGGGAATCATCCCGAGGATCAAGACGTTGCCGTCGGGCGGAACCTCCTCGTTGACGAGCGCCCACAGCGGGTAGCGACGCTCGTAGCGGGTCAGGAACTCCTCGGAACTCATCGCACCCACCGCCACACGCGCGGCGTCGGGCCACGTGGGGGCGATCATCCGCAGTGAGAGTGCGGCCTGCCCAACCACGGTAAGCGCCAGCGCAAGCGTAGCAACGCGGCTCGCCAGGCTTCCGTAGGATCGCAGCGAGTCGACGGCGCGCACGGCCACGATGAGGAGCAGCGGCAATGCGGGATGGATGTACCGCGGGTGCGGCCACATACCGATCACGATCGTCACCGCATAGCCGAGCGCCAGACCACCAAGAAGCCACGCCTTCGGATCGCGGCGCAGCAGCAGTAGTCCGGGAGCGAACGCCAGGACGAAGGGACCCAGGTCATACGCCGAACGGCTCCCCTCGCCGAACGACTGCGGCGCCATGGTCACATCCCACGGAAAACGAACCCGGTCCGTCAGCGACACATACGATCCGCTGTCGCGCTTACGCGCCTGATTGTCACGGTACGCCTGGTAGTATCCGTCCAAGCCCGCCGCAGCCTCGGCGCTCCAGTGCGCGCCCCCAAAGACACCGTACCCGAACGGAAAGATCGGGTTCCCGGTCGCCACGGCGTTTCGGAGATAACACGGCGACGCGACCAGTCCTGCTACCAGGCCGAACGCGACGACCGAGCGTACCGCCCTCCCCGTCGCCTGCATTCCGTCCCGATGGATGGTGCGCCCGAGGATGACGACCCCGAGCAGTCCGCAGGCCAACAGGCCCATGATCTTCGTTCCACCCGCGAACCCTGCCATCACCGCGCCGACGGCGAGCCACGGCTTTGCCCCGGAATCCCACCATGCGAGCACCGCGGCCACTGCCAGCAGGACGTACACGGCGAGCGCGAACTCGACCCACGCGCGGGTCATGAGCGTCGCCGTCATCGGCATGGTCAGGAACAATCCTGCCGCCCACACGCCAACGCGTCGCCCGAACACCCGGCGTCCGACCGCGAATACGGCGAGGATGGACAGCACGCCGTACGTGACGTTGATCAAGCGCGCCAACACGTCGCCGCGTAGCGCAAACGCGGCCGCGAAGAGCATGTTGACGAGGTACTGAAGGTAGCCCCAGAACGTCCAGGGGGTCTCGAACAACGCGTGCGTCTCGGCATACAGGCGGGGATAGACCAGGTGATACTTCGTCTGGTCACCGCCAACCGGCGGGGCCAGGTTGAACACGACCTCGGCTCCCACCAGGAATACGCCCAGGAGCACGATCGCCACCTCCGACCGCGCCGGCTCGCCCTCGCGCCAGCGTCGCAGGCCGCGCGCCGCCAGTGCGCACGTCGCCAGGATCTCGCGGCGTCCATACCACGCCGCGCCGAGCACGACCGCGAGCACGGACCCGCCGTGCAACAGGCCGGTGAGACCGAGCGCGAGGGTCACGTAGGCGAGAAGCCCGAAGCTCAAGGCGACCGCAAAGATGCCCTCCTCCAGCAACCATGGAAACGGTACGCCGCGGAGCATCCGCCGGCCCGCGCCCAGCGCGACGAGCACGAGCGCAGCCATCAGCAGAAGGTCCAGCATTCAGCCCGCGTACCCGAGCACGTAGGACCCGTAGACGATCGCTGCCCAGGCAACGACCCCGACCGCCACCCATCGCGAGGGTCTCTCGATATCGTCAATAGACATAGGGAACCAACCGATACGTCCTCTGCGCGTAGACTGCATAGTTCGGGAGACGCGCACGCAACGCCTCCTCCTCGACCACGATGCGACGAATGACAAGCACGGCGAAGACGACACTCACCATCAGGGTCAGCGTCGCGCCAAGCGTGAGCGGTGCACCGAAGGCCATCGCCAACTCGGCCAGATACATGGGATGTCGGATGATGCGGTAGGGACCCCGTTCGATCAGCGTGGCGGGCTCACGCGGCGCAACGAGCGGACTCAGGCTCTCTCCAAGCACTCGCCCCCAGCGCCTGTACCCCCACACGCCCAGCCCGAACATGGCCGCGGCTGCCAGCTGCGATGCCGTGGCCGGTCGCCCCCTCACGAACCATTCGAGCGGCGCGAGCAACAGCAGCAGATAGAACACCCGTTGATGGCGTCGGACGAGGACCAGGTGCTCGGGACGCAGCTCCGCTGCGCTCGGCATGATCGCTCGAACAACATCGCCACGCTCTGGATCGACGAAGCGAATGAACAATGCGGCCACCAACACCGCGTACGACCCGAGGGGCCACAACCCCGTCAGGCCAGATCCTCCTCGCGCACCGGCAACGCCGCGCGGCGCGCGCCCACGACACGCCACACTCCCTGCATCGCCAGAACCCCAACCGTGACGATTCCCGCGATCGCAAGCTCCCGTCCGAGGACGGCCGCCGTGCGCCACTGCAGAATCGAGTCCACGAAACCCAAGCGCGACTTCCCATCGATCAAGATCTCGTGAAACAGCGTCACGGGCGCCCCGAAGTACGCATCCGAAAAGGGCCAGAAGAATGCGGCTCCGATCGGCGGCCGTGCGTCGATCGTGAGGGCATCCACCAGGAGGTGGGAGGCGTAGACGCTACCGAAGGCCACCGCCGCCGGCCACCATCGGTCGCGTACCACGGCACGACTGATCAACGCCGCCACGGCACCGAAGGCGATGGCGGCCACGAGAGTATGGCTCACCCCACGATGATATAGCCCCGGCGCCCCGAGCGCGAATCCGATGAGGAAATCAGCGTCGGGACAATTGGCGATCGCCATGTAGGTGAGCGCCCGCGGCCAGCCGTGAAACCGCGTGCGACGCCCATCGAGCCGATGAATCAGGAACCCAGCCGTAGCGTGAGCGATCGGGAGCGCCATCGAACAGCGGTGCTACCCCACGCCGCCGGCCCGGTGCTCGGAGACCTCGGCCTCGGGAGCGGGAGCCGGCGTTGGCGCCGCGGCGACCGCAGGGCGACGCGCCTGCTTCTTCCGCAACATGAAGCGCTTCTTGAACAGGAAGAAGAGATTGTAGAGACCATCACGCCAGACGTTCAGCTTCGACACGCCGATGCGCTCACCGTAGTAGATCGGCATCTCGAACGACCGGATGCCCGGGTGGGTAAACGCCTCGATCTTGATCTCTTCGGAGAGCGCCATCGAGTCGCTGGTCAAGTCGAGATCCGGGAGGATCTCCTTCTTGAACATCCACATCCCCGACTGGGAATCGACGATGAACTTGAAGTAGAGCAACATCATAGTCCCGGAAAGGACCGCGTTACCGAGAAGCCGGATCGGATTCTTCGTGTCGCCATTCTTCGAGTACCACCGACGCGCAGTGATGAAGTCGACGTTCTCCTCGAACATGACGTACAGGAGAAGCGGAAGGCTATCGGGAGGATAGGTGCCGTCGCCGTCCATCGTGACGATGATGTCGCCCTTCGCAGCCGCGTATCCCGCCTTGTGCGCATAGCCGTAGCCCTTGCGCGACTCCGGAACGACCCGGGCGCCACGTGCGGTCGCCGCCTCTGCCGTGTTGTCCGTCGAACAGTTATCGACGCACACCACTTCGTCGATGCAATCCGGCATCTGATCGATTACCGCCGCTATGCCATCCTCTTCGTTGTGACACGGGATGACAACGGAAACTCGCTTTCCTCGGTACATTGAGGGCCTCCAGTCGGATGCCGGCACGGGCCGGCGGTCGGGGGGTTGGGCGACGGTCGGACAACCGCCGATCGTTGAACACTACGAGGCGCGCGGACTCCAGGACGGGCCGCGCACCACGCCTTCACTGCTGTGGGGGAAGGGTCTCTTGCTACTGCACGCCGCCGTGGGTCTCGGTCCCCTCGGGCTTGGCCGTGCCGTTGGCCACTCCTGCGGGGGGTGTCGCGCCGTTCAGCATCTTCTGATTGTGCTCCTGAATCGCGCCATTGACGCACGCGTGTCCTTCCATCTCCTTCACGATCACCGACTCCGGACGCTCCTTGCCGGTGATCTTGCGGAGATACTTCCGGAATTTAAGGCTGCCCCACTCCTTGAGGATTCTCGGCATCATCAGTGGGTTGAAGAGGATGTTGACCGTAAGGAAGCACTCGTAGGTGCAGAAACACTTGGTATCGCGGATGAAGCGGCGGGTCTCGTCCGCTTCCTTGCTGAACCAGATCTTTTTGAAGTCGTAGCCGGAGTCACGAACGTTCCCGATCTTCCGATCGATGAGCAGCTCGCACGGCAGCACATCGCCGTTGGCAAACATGCATGCACCAAGGCTGCCGGCGTAGCACGGAATCTGGTACGTGTTCGTCTTCGCCACCTCTGCAATGAGCTGGTGTCGGACGATCCGCTTGGCGTTGATGAAGTCCGCGAACGGGAACGTATCGTATCCAGTAAGCGCCCCGCTCTTCATGTCCTCTTCGATCATGTCGGCGTAGTGCTCGTACTTCTTCACGTCGAAGAACTTCGCGATCGACTCTTTCGGACTCCCGCGAGTGAGGAGCGTGAATACGTTGTCCACGTCCAGCTCGCGCCGGAAGTACGCGTAGTTCTCCTTCAAGACGGAATCGTTGTGCGACGACACCGTGGTCTCGATGTTCACATTCAGACGCGGGTAGTGCTTCGAGAGCTTCTTCAGCTCTTTGTAGGTGTTGATCGTGCGCTCGAACAATCCGGGAAACACCCGAATCTCGTCGTGCAGCGCACCGACACCGTCCATGGAAACATCGACGCCAAAGTCCAACTCCGGACACGACTTCAGCACGTCCTCGACGATCTTGAGGGTGCGCGCGGTCGTGCTCCCGTTGGTTGGGATACCGACGTTTCGCACTCCGGTGTTTTTGTAGAAGATCTTGACGATCTCACCGATGTCCTTGCGGAGGAACGGCTCACCGCCTGTCGGCAAGAGAAACATCAAGCTCTTGCCCATGCTGGCCGTGACCTTGTCGAGCTCCTCGAGCGAGAGCTCTTGCTTCTTGAATTGCATCGACGGCGTTTCCCACCCCGGATGCGCGCCATCCGCCAACAAGCAGTGCTTGCATTTGGCGTTACACGCGTCCGTGATGAAGTACACCATGTAAAGGGGCATCGACCCCTTCTTCGAGAACATCCGGGTGCCGTGCTTGAGGTAATCCAGGTAGCCCATGCGCCGATCCTCCTAGTACTTCTGTCCAGCAACGTAAGTCGCGATACCGAAGAGGCTTCCCACTCCGGCCGCAACGAGCTCGATCATTAGAATGCCACAACCTTGAACCCACGACTGCACGCCACCGTAGCGATGGAGGAGCCGAAGGAACGGGACGTTTAGCATGACTATAGCGATCAGGGCGAGTACAAGCGCCCCGAAAAATGCAGTCTGGCTGGTGATCAGCCCCCCCAGGAGCGCCGCCAGCCCCAACAGCGCCAAAGGCACGCTGATGATGTACCCCGTGGGGACCGAAGTGTCGTTGGCAACCCCGGTCTCCGACCTCTTTCGCAGCTTCAACCTCGCAAGTGACATAGAGCGTAGGAAGTCGACCCGCAAAAGTCCTGCGAGATCGTAACCTTTGACGTGCTCCACCTCGAGATCGGGGAAGATCCGGATGCGGTAACCCATCCGCGCGAGCTTCTGCCCAAAATCCGTGTCCTCGATGTTGGGGTTCGTGTAGTTGAGGTCGAAGCCCCCAGAATCGACGAACGCTTGCCGTCGGATCGCGGCGGCCGTCGTGTAGAAGAGCGGTACGTCCTCACCAGCCCGTCGCGCGTACGTATGGTACATCCAGAGATTCTTGTAGAGACTACAGGGATTGCGAAAGCGCATCTCGGGCGCCTGGACGGCCATGGCACCGTCGATCTCGGGGTCCTCGAAAGCCTCTGACAGCCGCGCCAACGTATCGGGGCGAATCATCACGTCCGAGTCGATGAAGAACAGGATATCGCCTCGCGCCACCTCGGCCCCGATGTTCCGCGCTCGGCCGGGGCCGAGTCGCCCGCCACTCGGCACCACCCGACACCCATGCGCCTCGGCAATCGCCGGCGATCGGTCCGACGAGGTATCGTCGACGACGATTACCTCATAGGCGACGCCCGTGGTGGCCCGCACCGCAGCCAGGCACTCGTCGAGCAGCCCTTCCGCATTGTAGACGGGCATGACGATCGAGATCCGCGGATTCGTCTCCTCCCGATTCGACTCCCCGGGCATACTCATCGTGCATCTCCCGCATCGGCCACGTTCCGGTCCATGGTGCCGATCGCGCCTTCGAGATCGGCTTCCATCCGCGCCACACGGTCGGGGTCCTCGGTCGCAAGGTTGTGCATCTCGTCCGGGTCCTTGCCCAGATCGAAGAGCATCTTCTCTCCTTGGGAAGTCAGGATGAGCTTGTAGGGCGGGTCATACACGACGCGCAGTGCACGATTGTAGACGTTGCCGTACACCGCGACGAATTCCGGATTGATGTGCTCCTCGGCCAGATTCACGTGCGTCACCTGCTGCAAGGGCTCGCCCTCGACCGCCGCCGGGGACTCGGCCCCGATGGCTCGCAACACCGTCGGCAGGATGTCGACGATCTGGACCTGCTGCGTAACCTCGCCGCGCGGGCGATCTGCCCCCGGAAGTTTGACGATGAGCGGGACGTGCAACAGGCCCTCGTACATCATCCGGCCTCCATGCCCGACCTGATCGTGTTCCCCCAGGAGCTCGCCATGGTCCGAGGTGACGACGATCAACGCATTCTCATAACGGCCTCGTCGCTTCAGCGCCTCGACGAACTCACCGATCGCCTCGTCCATCGCCAGAATCTGTCCGTCGTAGTTGGCGGTCACGAATTCCTGCTCTTCCGGCGTCAGCCCCGCCGGAATCGCATGCGTAAAGAGCCCCTTCAATGCGAGCCGCTCTGCGCCCGGCATGTCGCGGGCCCAGAGATCGTACGGAGCCGCGGCCAACCAATGGTGCGGCTCGAGATAATTGATGAACACGAACGCCGGGCGCCCCTCGGGCAGACCGTCCATCCAATTCAAGGCCGCCGCGTTCAGTTGCCGCGCGCTCCGAAACGGCTTTTTGAAGGATGTCGGAGAAAACCGCTGCGCCAGACGCACCGCGTGGGGCACAGGACGGAGGAGCAGGCTCGGGTGATCCTCGTAGTAATGGAAACCCTGCGCCATCCCGAACCCGCGGTAGAGGTTCGCGAAGTTGGCGACGAATCCTCCCGTGGCCCAGCCGCGCTCGGACAGAAGTTCCGCCAGCGTCACGTGCTCTTCTGCCAACGGAAACACGCGCCGACGTCCCGAAATGAGGGGACCGGAGTGCCACCCTCCCGCGTAGTGCGCGCCGTGGCTGCTCGGGAACTTCCCGGTGAGCATCGACGCATGTCCTGGCACGGTCCACTGCGCAGGCGAACGCGCCTCGACGAAATTGAGTCCGTCACTCGCGAGCTCGGTCAAACGCGGCGAGGTCTCTCGATGATATCCGTACGTGGACATGTGATCGGCACGCGTCGTGTCGAGAGAAAGCAGAAAGACGTCCGGCGCTCCCGCCGCCGCCGTCGCGCCGGCATCCGGCGACGAGAACGGCGCGATCGAAAACGGATGGCCCCATATCAGCGCGACGGCTGCCGCGGCCGCGAGCTCGACGCCGAAGCGAACTCCCGAGCGACGAATGATCCCGCCAATGACGCGATCGGCCAGGACCGCCAGAAGGGGCAGCGCCGCCACGAGCAGCGGAAGGGTCGCGCCACTCGGCTCCTCGTGCGCGAAATACGTACTCTGCACTTGGCTGATGCCGGCCTTGCCGAGCGCCGTCGCGCCCGTGGCCAGGACGGTGATGTGCAGAAATCCGAGCACACCAGACCCGGTGCGAGCCAGGCGTACGCCGAGAACGACGACCGCCGCCGCCAGCACCAGAAACAGGGCCTCCGCACGCCAGCCCGGTGGCTCGTAGATCCGAATCAAGCCGAACGCCACGGTCAACCCGAGCGCGAGCGCCACCGCGTTCCGGCTCCAGCCGACCACGCCCAGAATGGCGCCCACCAGGATGCCCGCCACCCCGGCGACGGCGAGATCGAGGCCGAGCATGATCAGCGCGGCTTGCATCGGAATCACGCCACCGAACGCCCAGTTCGCCGCCGCTTCGACGAGCCACCACACCACGCCGGCGGCGAGCCCCGCCGCAAGTCCCGTCATCACTCCGTTCGCGATGCCACGCGACGGTATCGTTGCGTCAGTCGACATCCTGGTCCGTACCCCTCCGCTACGTCTGAGTCTCCGGATTCACCGGAGCACTCGTTCTTAGTCTCCGTGTTCTCCGAAGCGCCACAAGACGTGAAACGCCGCGCGTCGACCATTCAGATGGGTGACGATTCCGAGGCCAACCCCGACCATGCCCCAGAAAAAGATCTGAATCGTGACGTTGAAGAACACGTTGAAGTCGGCCATCGACAGGAGGAGACCCACAATCGAGCTAAAGATGGCCCACACGATACGCTTCATGTGCGGTTCTCGAATACGATCGTACCCGCGGTACAGCGCCGTCAGGGTCGCGGCCACGATCCAGAGCATCAGCCCCCATCCGATCAGCCCATGTTGCCTGATCAGGGTGAGATGCATGTTGCGTGAGATCTTGAGCTGATCCGACTCCGCGATCGACGCGATGGCAATCCGGCGGGTGCTGCCTACCCCGACGAGCAACTCAGCCGGTGGTGCCGAGAATACCTGGTACACGGCCTCGCCGCGACGCGCCGCGGCCGCGCTGACGGATGGCACAGAGAACCCGACGCCGTCTCCCGCCGCGACGGCGCCGAAGAGAATGACCGCTGCCAACGTCGCGATCCCGACGTAGCGGTACCGCGTCTTCCAGAGAAACACGCCGACCGTGACGAGGAGAGCCGCGAGTCCCATGCGCGTATGCGTCAGGAAGATGCCTACGAGCGCGACGGTCGAACATCCCACCCAGAAATCTCGCTGCTCGCGCGAGGCGCTATGCAACAGCTGCGTCAGCAGAAACGGTATGCCGAGCACGAGATAGGTCGCGAGCAATATCGGACTACCGAGCGTCGACGACATCCGTGCCGCCACCGCCTCGCCCAACTGTCGGTCGAGCCCTATCTGAAGGAGCCCGATCATCGATAGCGTCACGGCGGACAGGCCAACGACGGTCGCCACGAGGTTCGCTTCGGTACGTGACAACCTGGTCATCACGATGAGCAGCGTCAGGCAGAACCCCGTCGCGACGTAGTACAGGACGCCCTGCATCGCCAAGAGCGGCTCGGGAGAGAACGCCGACGCCGCGAGCGTAAAGACAATGAACGCCGCGATCGGCTTGTTCACTGGCGTTTCGTAGAGGCAGAGCTGGTGGCGCGGCGCTCGCTGTGCGGTGATCCACACTGCAGACAGTGCCACCAGGACCTCGAACGGGCTGAGCCCGAAGCTACCCAGATTGATCTCGAACGGAAAGTGAAAAAGACCAGGCGCGAGGGCAGACGAGAAGAACAAGAGGGCAAGCAGCACCCCGAGCGTGAGCCAACGATTCAGGACCTTGATGAAGGTCAGGGTGACCAGCCGAACGTCCAGGTACCACCAGTGGTTCTGGATGTAGATGCGATCGTAGCGCAACTTGTCGCGCGGGTGCGTGAAGTACCCTCCCCGCACCTGCGCGAGGCCGGTCATGCCTGGATTGACCGCGAAACGCGCCTGATACCCCGGGATCTCGCGCGTGAAGGTCTCGAGGAAGATGGGACGCACCGGACGTGGTCCGACCAGGTTCATCTCACCACGAATCACATTCCACAGCTGCGGAATCTCGTCGCACTTCGCCCGCTTCAGCATCCGGCCGACGCGCGTGTAGAGACCGTCCGAGTGCTCCAGCAAGCGGGCGCCGATCTTCTGCTCCGCGCCGATCTCGAGGGTCCGGAACTTGTAGAGCATGAACGTGCGGGCGCCGCGCCCGACGCGCTCGCCGGCGTAGAGGATCGGACCTTTGCTCGTCGCCTTGATGGCGACGGCAATCGCGAACGCAAGCGGAGACAAGAGCACGAGTCCGATCATCGCCGCGAGGCGTTGCCAGATCGGAGTCGAGCCCCCAACGACGAGGGGCCCCCCGGCCGACAGACCCACCGCCTGATCCTCTGGTGGTGCGAGTGGCTCCGACGGGCTGGAAGGAGCGCTGGCATGAGTGTGGACCGACATGTTCGCCTCAGGGGTCGTTGGGTGCGTGTCCATTGGGTAGCGAATGAGAGGTCGATGAATCGAGGCCCGCAACCGAGCGTGCTCCCGTAGTGCGAAGACGCTGCCACGCCTCGTGCCAGGTCATGAAAACCAACAGCGTCCACAGTGGACGGCTGTTGTCGATATGCATTGCGTCGTGGTCGGCGATGAGCCGCTCCACGACTTTCGGCTCGAAGAGGCCGACACGTTGCAGCGCGGACGGCGACAGGACGTCGGCCACCACGTCACGCAACTCGCCTCGCAGCCAGGACGCAACCGGCACATTGAAACCGCGCTTCTTGCCCCGAAGAATCTCCGCGGGAACGTGGTTTCTGAGAGCCTGCTTCAAAACGTGCTTCTTCGAGAAGCCCTTCAACTTGACGTCGCTCGGAAGCCGAGCCGCCAGCTCGACCAGGGCCCGGTCGAGGTAGGGAACGCGTGCCTCCAGCGAGTGCGCCATGCTCATGCGGTCGGCCTTGGTCAGGATGTCGTCGGGGAGGTACACGTGGGCGTCGATTGCTTGCAGCCGGGCTAGCCAATCCTCGCTCCCCGCGCGTGCCGCCGCCTCCCGGAACAAGGCCGCGGTCTCGAGGTCGGCGCGATACGCCGCTGAGGTACACAGCTCGGCTTGGGCTGCGTCGGAAAGAACGACCTTCCACCAAAAGTGCCCGTCTGCAAGAGGCAAATGGGCCCCGGCCACGAATCGCTTGGCTTTGTAGTCCAGGCTGACCTTGGCGTGCGACACGGGAATCCGCTGCACCAGGGACGGAATCAGGCGGCGACCCAGCACATCTGGGAGTCGGCGATAGTAGGCGGCCAACTTGCCAGCGAGATAGGTCTCGTACCCCGCGAAGACCTCGTCGCCGCCCTCCCCCGACAACACGACCTTGACGGTCCGGTGCGCCAACTCCGAGACGTAGTAGACCGGAATCGACGAGGAGTCGGCGAACGGCTCGCCGAAATGATGGGCCAAGGCCGGCAGAATACGAACAGCGTCGGGCCGGACGACGATCTCATGATGCTCCGTACCATGACGCTCGGCCACTTTGCGCGCCAGGTCGAGTTCGCTGAAGCTCTTCTCCTCGAAGCCGACCGAGAAGGTGTGAATCTGCTGATTCGTGATCTCACGCATCAGCGCCACGAGTCCGCCCGAGTCGACGCCACCCGACAGAAACACGCCAACGGGCACATCCGACAGCAGATGACTCTTCACCGACGCCCGCAGGGTCTCCAGAACCTCATCCGCGTAGTCCTCGTGGCTGCGCGTGCGAGGTGCGGGGTCGAAACGAAGCTTCCAATACCGTCGTTCGACCTGCCGACCACCATCCTCCACCGTCAATTGGCAGCCCGGCTCGAGCTTGCGGACGTTCTGGAAGATGCTGCCCGGCGCCGGGATGTACCCCAACGACAGGTAGTGGTGCAGACTTTCGAGATCCAGCTCTTCGCACCAACCGCTCACGACCAACGGTGTGACTTCGGACGCGAACGCCAGGCCCGCGCTTCCAGTCGCCACGTACAAGGGTTTGATACCGATCCGGTCGCGCGCGAGAATCAGACGACGGCGTCGCACATCCCAGAGCGCCAGGCCGAACATTCCGTCCAGAAAGCGCACGAAGTCGTCACCGTACTCCTCGTACAGGTGCGGAATCACCGAGACATCGGAATGCGAAGGCATCCGATGGCCCTTCGCCTCGAGTTCGAGGCGCAGCGTCGGCGAGTTGTAGATCTCGCCGTTACACACCACCTGCACGCTTCCGTCTTCGTTGCTGATGGGTTGATGCCCGCCGCCGAGATCGTTGATGCTGAGACGGCGCATGCCCATCCCGAACGTCCCGTCGCGATAGACGCCCTCGTCATCGGGCCCGCGATGGACGATCGCGGCACACATGCGGCGCAGAACGGCCTCCTCGACGGGAGGACCTCCATGACGCCCGAGCTGTCCGACGATTCCACACATGGGCTAGGCGTTCACCGGCCCGACGTTCGGCTGCCCGAGCCAGCGATATCGCTCGATCGTCACGGCAAAGGCCTCCTCGCGGTAGAGCCGCGGCGCCACACCGATCCGCGGTACGATGAATGGATTCGTGCTGCCGTCGACGATGCCGGGTCGCGAGGTCACCGCCGAACGGAAACCGAGCTCTCGAATCAGGCCTGCAACCTCATCGTTGAAGTGCGGAAACCGCCCCCCGGTGTTCGGATACGCGAAATCAGCTACCGGGCCCCCCACGATCGATTCGAGGCGGTCCCTGCACACCGTGAGCTCGGTACGGACCTGCTCCGGCGACAGCAGCGTCATGTTGCTGTGGGTCTGCGTATGCACTCCGATCGTGACGCCCCCCTCATGCAAGGCGCGAATCTGCTCTGAGCTCAGCATGGTCTCGCGCAGCGATGCGTTGCCATTGACTCCGAGTTCTTTGCGAATCGTCGCAAGAATACGGCGCCGAAGTGGCGCCTCCACAGGCACGAGTACGTTGGTCAGATCCTTGATCGTCACCTGACGCTCGCGGGGATCCCCGAGCTGGAACTCGTGCCGCTCTCCAATCTCGACGTGCAACGAACGCTTGGCCGTCGCCATGACGGCCGCCCGCAATTCCGACATCCAGAGTGTGGCGCCCTCGTCGATCGTCTCGCTCACGACGTAGACCGTTGCAGGCACGCGGTGGGCACGCAGCACCGGAAGCGCTTCCCGAAAGTTGTCGGCGTAGCCGTCGTCGAGCGTGACCGCGACGGTCCCCGGCGCGGGCGCCCGCCCGTCGCGCACGGGGCCAATGATCGACTCGAGCGGTACCGGACGATAGGCGCGGCACAGAAACCGCATCTGGGCATCGAACAAACTCCGGGGAATCGTAATGTCAGGACCCGCGTAGGGCGTCTCCGGCGTCGCGTCCGGCGCGACCGCATGGTAGCGCAAGACGACACTTCGCTCGCGCCGACGCAATCGGCGCAGCATCGCCAGCACTCCAAAATGGTGCGCGGCAAGCTTCGCCGCACGACGCATTGACTCTGCGCTCGCCCTGCTCACCGTCTCTCCCCCGCTCGCTCGTTCATGAGTCTCTCGTGGTTGCTGACGCTCGACGTCGTGAGGCCGACCCGATGATCGCCCCGCGCACGCGGCGCCACCGCTCCATCCCGATGACCTCTTTGCCCACGGCCTTGAGAAGGTATGCGCACTTGAGCGAGGCCATCGTGGCCGCCCGCCCCTGGAGCACCCGCTGCATGAACACCGTCGTCGTCCCGCTTTTGACCGCGATGCGGGGCACCCGATAGGGATCGGTACGTTCATCACAGAGCCCGGGCTCGCTGGTACAGAACATGTCGTACCCACAATCCGCCAGCACCGCCCCGATCTCCGGTGGCGCCGTGCCGCGCGGCAGCGACGCAACGGTCACCGGGCGGCCGATACCGTCCTCCAGCATCTGTTTCGACTCGCGAAACTCCCGCTCGATGTCCCGAAGTGCCAGCTGCTGCATGTGCGGATGTGTGAGGGAGTGACTGCCGATCTCCATGCCGCCGTCGGCCATGGCACGCAGTTCCGGCCACCCGACGTACCCGGACGCCCCGACCTGGCCCGCGATGATGAAGAAGCATCCCGTCCATCCGCGCTCCTGCAACATCGGAAAGGCCACCGAGAAGTCGCTCGCCGATCCGTCATCGATACTGAGCACGAATCGCCGGTCCGACGCGGCGCTCCGCGCGTCGCTCAAGGCACACGCCTGGCCGCCAGCCGCTGCCAACCCGTCGAGGTGCTCGGCAAACCGAGCGCGCGTCAGCACGTACGGACGATGCGCGGGACTCACACGTGCGCGCGCGTCCTCGTCGGCGACGAAATCGTGGTACACGTATATAGGTACGCCTGACACAGTCCGATCACGATGCTGGTGGAGGGTGCTACGAGTGCGTGGAACCTGTCCCGTTGCCGTTGGGAAGCACGGACGCATAGACGCTCTCGAGCCGGCGTACCATCGCGCGCGAGCCAAAGTGCGACGCCGCGCGTTCCCGCGCACCCCGACTGAGCGCTTCGGCCTGCCCGGGTTCACTCACGAGCCGCGCCATGCCTGCCGCAAGCGCGTCGGGGTCCTCCGGGGGAACCAGGAGGCCACTGACACCGTCGGTCACGACCTCGGGCGTCCCGCCAACCGCCGTCGCGACGACCGCTCGCTCCATGGCCATCGCCTCGAGGAGGGCATTCGACATGCCTTCGGTCCGCGACGGCAGAACGAACACGTCCATGGCGGCCAGCGCTTCGCGCACCTCGGTGCGCGCACCGGTCATGATCACCCGATCGGCGATACCGAGCGTGGCGATCTGCGTCTCCAACTCGGCACGCATCGGACCATCGCCGACGATCAGCAACCGCCACTGATCGACCCCACACTTGGCGAGGCGGCCAACCGCCTCCACGAGGGTATCGGTGCCTTTGCGAATCTCGAGTCGACCAACCGTTCCGATCAGCGGAATCTCAACGGGAATCCCGAGCGCGACCTTGGCGCGCTCGCGCTCCCCCTCGGCCGCCCGGAAATGCTCCGTGTCGACCCCGCTCGGAATGACTTCCGTCCGGCAGCCCGCGCGTCCACTAGGACGCAGCGACTCGGCGTTGACGACGACCCGGTCGGCCAACCGCACGACGAGATCGTCGGCCAGTGCGCGGAGTCCACGCTCGACCGGCTCGCTCCGGCGCCCCGCGACGATTCCACCACGCCCGGCCAAACGCGCAGCGCCCATCCCGACCAGCGCTGGTCGCCATTGAAAGCACTGCACGACCCCGACGGCCCGCTTGCGGAAGATGTCCGCCGTCTTGCGAACGGCACGCGCGAAGTCCCGACTCACGAGGCTGTCGCCAATACCAAGTTCCACGACCTCGACGTCGCGCTCCTTCACGACGCGAACCAACTCTCCGCCCTCTTTCGCCACGACGACCAGAGGGCGCCAGTGATCGCGATCGATGAACTTCAGCACCTCGAGGAGATGGCGCTGCGTACCGCCAGCCATCAACCGCGGCGGCAAGAACGCGATCGTCGTCGGGCCGGACTCAGACAACGACGACACGCCTCTGACTCGCGTAGCGCTTGAAGATGGCGACAAAGACGACGACGATATACGTAATCGGGCTCAGCCAGATGTCGGCGAACGCACTGTAGAAGAGCAAGAGAATCAGCGTCGGCTCGAGTGCGGCGGCGATCCAGCGCAGGTCTTCGGGAACCGCCGGGGACGCCTGGAGCGCCCGGATGTCACGCCACGTAATGTAGAACATCCATAAATAGAGGAAGAGGCAGCCGAACCCTCCTTCACTCAACGCCCATAAGTACGAGTTGTGCGGGGGCCGCCAGAACGGATCCATATAGATCTGGCGCGCTACTTCACGGAAGTTTCCGATGCCGACCCCGAACACGGGGTAGTCCATCGCAATCTCCCACGCCGCGCCGACGGTCTCCACCCGACGCTCGGTAGAATGCGCCCCGATCGACTCGTTGCCCTCGGCGAACGGATTCAACTCCTGCATCCGCTCGAGGTTCTTGGCGGGAATGAGTGTCACCACCAACCCGAGGCCAATCAGCGCCACCGCCGCGATCTGCACACGACTCGCCTCCATGCCTCCGCGGGGACGCGACAGCAGGTACATCACGATGCCAAGACCGATCGCTCCGCTACGAGACGCGGTCAGGAACACGGTCAGAATGAGTGACGAGATGACTCCGAGCGAGAGGACGGTCCGGAAGGAGCTTGGCTTGGCACGCATGAAGTACCACCAGAAGCCCATCTGGATCAGGCAGAGAAACGCCAGCCGATTCGGGTTCGTACCTGCGGAGAAACTCGCCGCCGCACGATAGCCACCAATGCCCTGACCACCAGCGAGCCCCATCAGCGCCGACGGCACGACCATGATGAGACACATCATCATAATCGTCATGACCAGTTTGATGTGGCGTTTGGTCGTAAGGAACGCGAGGGCCAGCACCACGAACGCCACGCGAGTCACGAACGCTCGACTCATCGGATAGGTCGCGTCCAACGTGCGGAAGCGCCCCGACGTCACGCGCAAGTCGGGAAAGTGGTAGCCCGAAGCAATCGTGGACAGGATGAAAACGATGCCGATGAGGATGAATATCTGCAGACCGCGCACCCGCAGAAACCAGAAGTCAGGCTTCTGCGCCAACTGCGCGACCAGGATGACGGCCATGATGATGCCGAGCAGGTTGTTGATTGTCAGCAGCCCTTGCCCGCGAAGCGGCGTCGGGTAACTCGCGATCAGATAGTTCGTCATCAGGATGAGAACGCCGATCTCAGGCTTCACGGTTACGACGCCGAGGAGACCGGCGGCGACGATCATCCCTAGAAGTGTCGCCTCACGTCCGCCCCAGGTCGCGAAGATCAGCGCGAAGCCGAGACCAGCAATCCCGATCGCCCACCAGAGCCCGCTCCCGGCACTCACCCCACGGGCGCGGCTCGGCGTGCTACCCTTCAGGGCATGTGGAGCCGCAAAACCCACGATCGCCTAGATGAGTCCGTCGAGGATGTCCGGAACGTAGTTCTTCCGGCGGTTGAGCAGCGCGCCGAGAAGTTTCGCCCCGGCCCGCTCGAGCTGGCGCTTCGCTCGTTGCGCCTCTTCCACGCGCGTCTCGTCGGCCTCGATCACGAACACAGTGGCATCCGCCTGGCTGCCGAGAATGAGCCCGTCGGTGTAGGTGTTCACTGGCGGAGCATCAAACACGACGAACTGGAAACGCTCATGGAGCGTCGCCATGATCTCGGGAATCCGTGGCGACTCCAGCAGATGCGACGGAGAGGTCTCGTAGTGGCCGCTCGTCATGACGAAGAGATTCGGCTGCGGCGTTGCCTGCACGACCTTCTCCTCGCCCTGTCGGCCCTCGATCAACTCGGCGAAACCGCCGTTTCTCGTAATCGGGAACACTTGCTCGAGCGCAGGAGTCCGCATGTTCGCTTCGACGAGCAACACGTCGAGCTTCTTGCGCTTCGCGAGCGTCGAGGCGAAGAGCGCGGCGGTCGTCGTCGCCCCTTCCCCGTGCTCGGACGCGACGAACATCAGATCGCGGATGACCGTCGTCTCGCGCGCCGGAATGAGAAGATTGGTCCCGAGCCGTTGATAAGCCTCCTCGATCTCGGGGGTGAGATCGAAGTCGATCCGCAACGGATCGTTCCGGCCGCTCGCGTCCGTCGACTTGGACTGACGACCGCGCCACCACGGCCGCCGCGGCCGTTGCTGCTGCGGCGCGTCCGCGTCGGCGTTGCCTTCACGCTCGGCCTGGGCCTTTTGGAGTGCTTCGTAGATCTTGCTCATTGGAATCTCGCGTTTCGCCTGTGGCTCATGACGGGGCCTGCGTTAGATGGCTGACATCGTTGAGCTCTGGAATTACTGCGAACACCGGCATGTCGAGATACTGCTCGACCTGTTCCTCGAACTTGAAGCTCCGGCCAAAGAACTCCACGCCGACCGCGCTGCCGATCCCGAGGCCTGTGCCTGCGATCAGAGCGGCCACCAGCATGAAGGGCGTCATCTCGTTGATGGGCTTCAGTGGTGTGCTCGGACCGTCGAGGATGCTGACGTTCAGGAAGTTCTCGCGGTCGAGCGCTTCGGCGATGCGCGCCTCCTCCTGCTTCTGCTCGTAGAGCTTGTACGACTCCCGGGCCGAGGTCACTTCTTCCTCGAGACTGGTGAGCTCGATGCTCTTCTGCCGAAGCTCGACCGCCTCCGCGTGGCCCTTCGTAGCGCGAGTATCGATCTGCGCCTTCAACTGATCGGCGCGCGCTTGCAAATCGTTGAGGTTCAACTTGGTGTTCAAGAGCCGCCGCTCGATATCGAACCGGAGAGGATTCGCCGCGGTCCGCGTGCTCCCGACGATTCCCTGACTCTTCGACTGCTCCGCCGCGATCCTCGATCGCAACATCGCAATCTCGCCGTCGACCGCGGTAACGAAACGGTCGTCGTCCTGATACCCCTGTCGCAAGGAGGCGCGCTTTGCCTCGAGCTTGGCGAGATGCGCGCCCATTCCGAGCGCGGTCGGGTGCACCCTCTCGATCTCGCGCGACACGGTCACCGGCTGGTCCTTGATCTGGCTCTGAAGCGTAATCACACGCCGCTTCAAGCCGCTGATCTTCGACAGCTGAATGCCGAGAGCATCCTGCCCTTGCAACGCGTCTTTCAAGGCCCAGCGAATCTGGTCCTCCGGAACGACGATACCCTCACGATCGACAAACTCTGCAAGCTCGCGCTCGGCGGTTTGGACCCGATCGCGGATGACCGCCTTCTGCTCTTCGAAGAACTCTGTGGCACCCGTGGTGCCCCGCAACTGCGCGTGTCGTGCCAGATACGCCTCGGTAATCGCTCCGAGGGTAGCCTGGGCGACCGCTGGATTGCGCCCGAAGAGGTCGATCGTGATCGCGTTGGAGTCCGGAATGGGCAACACCTTCACCATCCCCTGGAGGGCAGCGACCTGCTGCGCAACCGACATCGTCGTATCTTCGCCGAAGATCGGATGCCCGGCATCCGCCATACGGGCCAGCACCTGGCGCATCAGCTCTTTGCTGCGCAGGATCTCCATCTCGGAGTTGACCATTTCCGCACTCGCCGAGATCGGAAGGGTCAGCTCGCGTTGCATACCACCGCTGAGCTGCACCTCGGTACGTCCAGGACGGATGAAGATCTTGGCGTTCGTCTGGTACATCTTCGGCCGCATGATGCCGGTCACCATGATCGACAGGACGACCACGACGAGCACGGCAAGCACCTGCCATTTCCGCTTGAAGATCGCGTACAGCAGCAGCTTGCCCGTGACGTTGCCGTCGTACTGCGGAGCCGCATCGACGAAGTACGGGACCGACGAGCCACCACCGTAGCTGCTCCCGTTGCCGTTTCCGTGACCGTTTCCACGGCCGTTTCCCGGCTTTATGACTTCTGGGTTCACGTTATCCTCCCTTGATACTCGGCGCAGGTCTCGGTCGTCACTGAATCGGATAGGAGGCGGCGGCACCAGCTCTGGCGTCCACCGGCATCATGTTTCGAATGTATTGCTCTATGAACTGGTTGGCATTCGCAACCCGGCTCGGGGGCACCCACACCAGGTCGCTCCCGGCAACGCGGACTTCCTCGATAGCCCCATCCCGCACGACGGCGTCGAGGTCGAGCCGACTGGCCTGATAAGTGCCACCGGGGGTCCGGGCCACGTACAGCACGCTGTCCTTCTGCGCCGTGTCCTTGAATCCGCCGACGGCCATTACGGCCTGGAGCGGCGTCATCCCTTCCTGCACGGTGACGTAGCCAGGCTTATTGACCTCGCCGCCCACGTACACCCGGCGGTCGCCAAATTGGGTAACGATCACGACCACGACGGGATCGACCAATCGCTCGGCGGAGCGCCGCTCGATCTCAAGCCGGAGTTCGTCTGCTGTAACACCCGCGGCGATGATCTCCCCCGCCGTCGATTCCAGTGTGATCTTTCCGTCAGGCCGAATCGGAACCTTCTGGTTCATCTTGCCATGGTAGGGAAACTTGACGTCCAGGTGATCTCCGACCTGAAGACGATACTCGTCTCTGACGACAGGACCGCGCACGCGCGTGAAAGTTGGGTCGGTCGGTGGCAGAGCCTGCCCAACACTCGAACAGGCCGTTATCGTCGCCAACGCGACCATCAGCGCGGGCGTAAGAGCACCCCGCAGGCCCCGATACAGGCCCTGAAACGCACGCGTCTGTGCTCGCGCGGGCCGAACCTCGTTTTCGATCTGTATCATTGCGTTTCCGATCCCGTTCCGCGAGCGAAGCTCCGCCCGCGCCTTTCACTCAAGTGCTTATAATTCCTCAACATCCACCACATTCCATGCTCCGGAATCCTGCTCCAGGAGCATCTTCGACTCCGTCGCTAGGGACGCCCAACGGCCGCGATCGGTACCTCGACGACCGTTCCCTGGCGGAGAAAATCCATGAGAACGCGAATCCGCCCCCGCTCGTGGCAGGGCTTCTCGATGATTCCAACCAGGCCGGCGAACGGCCCGCGCCGAATGCGAACGCGCTCCCCAGACCGCAATTTGCTCACCGGTCGAAGAACGCCATCGGAACCACTCTCGCTTCTCAAGAAATCCACCACATCTGGGTGAACCGGCGTCGGCACCGATCCGAAAGCCACGAAACTCTTGACCCCCGGGGTCCAGACGACCGTATGATAGCCTTCTTCCAGCTTGATCTGTACGAAGAGGTAGCCAGGAAACAGCGGAACGGTCGCCCACTCGTTCATGAGCCCGACGGGCTCGGCGATCCAGGGGCAGTACGTAACGATGCCGCGCCGCTCGAGGCTCTCCACCGCGGTCTGTTCGCGGCGTGGCTTCGAGCGGACCACGAACCAGTCCGCGTGATCTTCTGCTTGGACGAACATCCGGATCTCTTGGGTCCTCTGAGTCTCGCCACAGAGTGAGCAAGTTGAGTGCCACGGAGAGAGCCGCAGCAAAAGCGTTTTTCAGCTTTTTCACCTCTCCCAGCGTCGCAATTTCCACCCCTGTCTGCAAGGATCTTAGTGGTTTATCGGCGATTCTCGGGGGCGGCATCAGTGCCACCAGGATTTCACCACGGGTGTGGGCACCTGTCGCGTTTGTGCCGTATCGTGCACCAGCGTCATGGTCTCCCGCCCCCGCTAGCGGCTAATAACCTCCATCAAGCCGGGGGGTTAGGGGCGCTTTCGGGGCCCATATCGCAGCACCAGATTCAGGGCTCCGAAAGAGCCTCGAGCTCGCTCCGCGGCCCCCGTCGCGCCCAGACACGACTGCAGTTGCGCCTGAAAGTGTCACTGGCAAAAGTGTGCCGCTCGACGAGGGCATGGCTGCGGCAGGCGCCGCCCCGAACGGGACAGCATCAGCCGGAAATCCCCCCAACCACCGGGGCTAGAAGTCGCAGTCGGTCGGCCCGCAGACGGTCGCGCCGGACGTCGCAGTGTGCGCTGGGGCCGTGTCCTTGAGGTCGACGAGCGCGCCCGGGCCCGCGAAGCAGTTCGTTCGGGCACCGATCGACGCACCCCCACCGCCGCTCCCGGCACAGCGGCCCTCCTCGTCGAGGGGAGCACACACGTACGGCGTGCAGCGGCCAAGGGCGCCGGCGCAGAGTTGGTCGAGGCAGGGGCAATCGGTAATGTTCCAGATATCGGTTTGCGTTCCGACTCCGGCGGAGCAGAACTTGTTGCCCCCGACCGAGCAATCCCCGCCGCTGGCGCACAGGGCATCATCGACGACGGAGCGTTCTTCCAGGTCGCCGCCGCCGAGATCGGCCCGCGAGGACGCGCTACTGCGGGCGACGAGAATGCCTCGCGGGGCATCGCTCACATCGGTGAAGCCACCCGCCCGCGTCTTGATCCGGTTCCCCTCGGCTTTGAGCTTCCCGAACGATCGGAGATTGAAAGCGCTGACCCACGGATTGGTGATGGTGTTGTTCTCCGCGATCGCGAGCGCGTTTCCATCGACCCGGATCCCGAACTTGCAGTGATCCATGGTGTTGCCACGAAACGTCACGCGCGCCACCGAGGAGACTGTGAACGATTGGCAGATGTTGTGATCGCTCACGCTCCCGATGACGACGTTGTCCGTAACCCAGTGCTCGCCACGCACGAGCGCGACCGGCTGGCTGATGGTCTCGAATCTGCAGTCGATCACTGTCGCGGAGCCGTCATTGATCTGGACGGCCTTGTCGGTGCCACAAGCTCCGTCGGTCCCGTTGGACAGCCCGCACACACGACCGGCATCGGGAAGTTGATTGCCGACGAGCGTCGCCCCACGGATGATGTGGCCGACGCCGGACTGCACACTGATGGCGTCCTCGCAGATGCGATCGCTCGTGACGTCGATGACCTGGTGGTTGTCGCCTTCGCGAATCTGGATCCCTTCAGGGAAGTATCGGAAGGTCAGATTTTCGATCGTGTTGCTGTTTCCCTTGAGTGTGAAGAGGCCCGGTTGCGGCGGCGGACACTCGGAACCACACTGACCGCAAAACGCGTCGCCGCCGTACTCGAATATCGCGCCCTCTCCAAGAAAGCGTACGTTGTCGTTGGTGATGCAGACTGCGAACTCTTCGGTGTCGCCCGCACAAGAGCTGTTCGGAACGGCCGCGGCCGCAGCCGCGTCGTTCACCAGCGAGACGGTACAACCAGGCGTAGCAATGGTGATCGACCGCGCCGTCCAGTCTCCATCGCCAGCACAGCCATTGGCCTTGGCAACGGCGTCCCGCACGTCCGTTTCATTGCAATCGACGGTGCACGAGGTCTGAGCGCAGTCCGTGGAGCATGTCGTCGCCGCCCAGAGGGCCATCGGGGCCACGACAAAGCCCGCGACGAGGAATGCGACGAGCGAAGATCGGATCGAAGCGTTCATGAACTCACTGGATTGAGACGCGAAGGGCTTGCCGAGCAGATGGTCGGCGGACGGTGCGCTCCGTGGCAACATACGCTTGTCGAGGAGCCCGGTCCATGCCCTCTCCTCCAGCGCGGGCGATTATCCGTCCGTAGGCGGAAGCGCCAGGGTTCCACCGACCATGATGACGTCGATGTTGCTGAGCTCCGGATTCGCACGCTGAACCGCATAGATGAGCTCGGGCGTGACATACCCGTAGTGCCGTTGCACGATCGCCGTGATGGTATCGCCCCGCTCGACGCGAACGTAGTTCACGGAAGCGCGTTCGGCCGCTGGCGAGCCTGCCCGTGCCATACGGTCGGCTCCCGGCAGAGGCTCCAGCGGGGGAGCCCCGTCGGCACGTCCTCCCTGGGCCAGGCGACCCGTGTCGCTAGCCGGCTGCTGCACGGGGGGAACCATTTGCGTATCGCCCCCCGCATAGCCGTTGGCCGAAACGACGCGCGCCCCCGCGTCATGCCGCGGGACGTCCACAGGAGGCTCCGTCGCTGCGCGCTGCGCCTGCTCTGCGTCTTCGTATTGCGCCCGCCCGACACCTGCATGCTGCGCCTGCCCTGCGCCGACATGCGGCGCCTGCCCTGCGCCGGCACGCTGCGCCTGCCCTGCGTTTTCGTACTGCGCCTGCCCGACACCTGCATGCTGCGCCTGCCCGACACCTGCATGCTGCGCCTGCCCTGCGCCGACATGCGGCACCTGCCCTGCGTTGGCATGATGCCGCGGTCGATCGTCGCCATCTCCCGGGCGTGTCGCCGAATCCGCACCGACCGGCACGGCAGCACGCGCTGGCCGTCGCGCCGCAGCGGGTGGAGGCGCTCCTCCTGATCCCGCGATCACCTGCGACTCGCGACCACGTGGCGCGACAGCCGCTGGCGCAACCTCCGCCGACACTGCAGCGACACGCGGCGGCTCTGCGTCACGATCTGCGGCTAGATGGGACACCGCGTACGCGCCGCCGGCACCCAGCATGGCCGCCGCAGCGATCGTACCGAAGCGAACTGCGGGGACGCCGAAGCTGCGTCCGGAGCCGCGCCCGGCTGGCGACAAGTCCCGTACCGCATCGCCCATCCCCTTCCAGCTGACGGTGCGCTTCCCCGCCGCATACGCGGTCACCAGGGCGTTGTCGCAGGCAACGTTGACCAATCGCGGCACCCCGCCCGAGAAACGCCAGAGGCGGTACAACGCCGGCGGACGGAACAACCCGCGCTCGTCGCCGCCGGCGGCTGCGATACGTGCCGCCACGTAGGATTTCACCTCGCGCCGCCCGAGCGGACGCAACCGCGCGTTGACGGCGATCCGCTGACGGAGCTGCCGAATCTCTGGACGCGAGAGCATCGACTCGAACTCCGGCTGCCCGGCCAGCACGAACTGCAGGATCTTCTCTTTGGCGGTCTCGAGATTCGAGAGCAGCCGCAGCTCTTCGAGCACGGGAATCGTCAAGTCCTGCGCCTCGTCGATCAACACGACGACGTTGCCACCACGCGCCAGAGTGTCGAGCAGTTCGGCGTTCAACGCCTCGGTCATCTGGAGCTTGGTCGTGCCGGGCGTCGGCGGGCGACCGAGATCGGTCAGAATGAACCGCAGGAGCTCTTCGAAGCTGACCGCGGGATTGATGACGAGTACGCTCCGGGTATCGCGCGGCAGCTCGGACAACAACCGCCTGAGCAGCGTCGTCTTTCCCGTGCCCGCCTCACCGACGAGCGCTGCGAAACCCTTGCGCTCAGCAATCGCGTAGTGAAGCGACGCGAGGGCTTCCCGATAGCTCGAGTTCAGGTAGAGAAACTTCGGGTCCGGCGTGAGGTTGAAGGGCTTCTCCCGAAGCCCGAAGAACGCTTGGTACATGAACCACCCACCCCCAGCAGACGATCAGACGCGCCGGGGCCTCAGCCGACGAGCGCCTGATCCGGCTCGCTACGCTCCCGACCCCGGAAATCATCGCGCTGCAAGCCGTGGAGCTTCATCTTCCGATGCAGCGTCGCGGCATCGACCAGCGCGTGCTTGGCGCTCTGGTTGATGCTGCCCCGGTTCTTGCGCAACACGTGACTCAAATAGTCCTTCTCAGCACGCCGCAGGTACTCCTTCAGCGGCACCTCGTAGTCGTAGGTGCGCCGGAGCGATTCGATGTCCTTGCGCTTCCCGGTTCCCGGGAGATCGACCTCGCGGATCACCGGGCCGTTGGTCCGGAGAATCGCCCGTTCGAGCACGTTGCCGAGCTCGCGGACGTTCCCAGGCCAGCCGTAACCCATGAGCTCGGAGAGCGCCTTGTTCGAAACACGCGTCAGACTCCGCTCGCGCGCCATGTCGCTGTTGCGCAAGAACTCGCTCACCAGCAGCGGGATGTCTTCGATCCGCTCGCGAAGCGGCGGGATTTTGATCGGGACGACGTTGACGCGGTAGTAGAAGTCTTCCCGCATCGCGCCGGTCTCGATCAGCTCCTGAAGTTCGACGTTGGTCGCAGCAATGACGCGCATGTTGACCTTGATGCGACGATTGCCACCGAGACGTTCGACCTCGCGTTCCTCGAGGACGCGCAGCAGCTTGAGCTGCATGTTGAGCGTGATGCTCTCGATTTCGTCGAGGAACAACGTGCCCCCGCTCGACAGCTCGATCTTACCCACCCGGTCGTGCACTGCACCGGTGAATGCCCCGCGCTCGTAACCGAACAACTCGCTCTCGAGAAGCGTATCGGGGAAGGCAGCGCAGTTGATCGGCACGAAACGGCCAGACTTGCGTTTGCCCTGATAGTGGACCGCCCGTGCCACCAGTTCCTTACCGGTGCCGGACTCGCCCGTGATCAGTACCGTCGCATCGTTCTGCGCGAGGACTTCGATGGTCTCGAAGATGTCGTGCATGACGCGGTTCCGGCTGACGATGTTGGCAAACGAGTAGCGATTGGAGAGCTGATTGCGGAGATAGTTGATCTCGTCGAGCAAGCGGCGCTTTTCGAGCACCTTCTCGGTCGCGAGCAGGATCTCCTCTTTCTGGAACGGCTTGGTGATGTAGTCGCTCGCCCCCTGCTTGATGGCCTCGACGGCGCCCTTGATGCTGGCGTAACCGGTGATCATGATCACGTCGAGATCAGGCCAGTGCTCGCGGATCTCACGCGTCAGCCCGATACCGTCGGTACCCGGAATGCGCAGATCGACCACCGCCAGCGAGAAGTCGTGCTCGCCGAGCAGTCGGAGAGCCTCCGACGCGTTTCCGGCACTACTGACCAGATACTGCTGCGACGTGTAGAGATCTTCGAGTTGGCGGCAGATCAGTGGATCGTCATCGACGATCAGGATTCTCGTATCCATAACCCAGGCTCCTAGACGTATAGCGGCAGGAAGATCTGCACGATCTTCTGCCCGTTCGAGTCCACGCGATCGACGATCTCACCACCGTGAAGCTCGATCAGCTTTTGCGCCACCGCCCACTCCACACCCTCTTCCGCACCACGTAGCAGCGACGAGGCCGTAGCCTCTGGCTCAACTGCGAGCCGTACCTCCAACCCAGGGAATTCCCGCCGATTCCCCTTCGCGAAACTGACGGTCAGTCGGCCGCCAGACTTCAAATCTTCGCGCACCTTGCGAAGCGCGATCTGGAACGCCTGCGAAATCCTCGGAATATCGACGAGGATCGTCGCGGGTTGGTCGATGTCATCGCGAAACACCCGAACCTCGTTGCCGTTCAGATGTGCCCCAATATGAGACATGAAGCCGTCGAGCAGTTCGGGAACCGGTAGCTTGGTAAAATTCAAGGTGATCGGATGGAAGTACTCGAGCGCGACCTTCAGGAAGTCCTCGAGGTTCGAAATCGTCCGCTCGAGCATGTGTCCGGCCGTCGAATCGCCCTTGCCGGTGCCGAGCGCGCCACCAGTGCCGTTCCCGTCGCTCTTGATGTAGTCCGACCAGTAGTAGAGCTTGTGGAAGAAGTTCCCGAGTTCGTGCGTGATCTCACCAAGCACGCGCTCTTGCACGACCACCAGGCTTCCCTGCTCGGTTCGTGCCTCGTCGCCAGACACTTCGGGCTCGAGCCCGTGGGATCGTTGACGCGAGGCACTCATAGGCAGTTTTGCACCATTCCGGGCAGAACGAACCCTGTGCGTCTGCGGTTTCTTGCAAGAACGCGAGTCGGCACGAGAGAATTGTAGTCATAGGCCCTAGGGCCTTACAACCCACAATCGTCATGGCTAACCCCAGGAAACTACGGGGGAACTGGCCTTTGGAGGCCTACCTGGGCGTGCGTATGCGCCAGAGTGCTGGCGCGCGGCTGTTTGTTGGGCCGCTTCGGCTACTCGTTGGCTTGCTCTGAACGCGACTCGAACACCAGCTTGAGGTTCTGGATCTTCCGAAGCTCGTAGTCGATCGTCAGCAATGCCTCGATAACGTTCTTGATCTCGCCCGTCATACGGTCGAGTTCCTGAAATGACACGCGATCCAGCTCACGGCGAATCTGCTCGTAGAGACTCAACAGGCTGCCGAGTCCGCCAGCCGTGCTGAACCTGCCGTCGATCTCGTCGTAGGAGGACAGAATTCGGTCGATGAGTTCTCGGATCTCCTGGGTCACGGGACGGTCTCCTCGGGCTGGTGGGGGGGCGGGCCATGGCCCATTGGGGTTCGCACAGCAATTCCAATGCCAGGGGCGATACGGCGCGATCCGAAATCTCCTGTTATTTCAGGTACTCCCACGCATGTACCAGGCTTGCGCACCAGGCAAATATGCACGATTCGCCCGATCTGTTGCGCAGATTCAGACGTGCGGAGGAGCCTCAGAAAAGAGACCGGCGCGTGCTCACCCCGTCACCGTCACCGGCAACGCCGTTCATCATCATTTTCAGCTCGCGCAAGCTCTGCAGCTTCGCGTCCATCTGCACCAGCTCGTCGAGCAGGCGCCGCAACTCGTCGGCGACCCAGTCGAGTTCCTGCGATGCGACCTCCGCCATCGCCATCTCGAGCTGCTTCTCCACCTCCAGGAGCTGCGAAATCCCGTCGATCCCACTGCTCGCCACCCGACGACTCAGCTCGCCGTAGTAGCGCACGATGTCCTCGCTGCGTCGGCGCATGTCAGGCATGGCTCTTCAGTGACCGACGACTGGCGAGCTGTCAAGAAAGATCGGCGGCACGTGGACCGGCGTCCCCGACCGCATGGTCGGGGACGTTCGCGCCAGCACCGCCGATGATCGCCCCGGTCATCATGGCGAGGAAGCGGGCGGCCGTCCTTCGCTGATCGTGCTGCTCGGCAACGAGCGCCCGCGCCGCACGCCCGAGACGCACACGCAGTTCGTCGTCAGCCGCGAGGTGCTCGATCGCGTCGGCCAGCGCAACCGGATCGTTCGACGGCACGAGCAGGCCGGTCTCGCCATCGCGGACCAGTTCAGGCACGCCCGAGACTGCGCAGCTGACGACTGGCCGACCGCTTGCCATGGCTTCCATGAACACCGTCGGAATCCCGTCCATGTCCCCCACCCGATCACGCCGACAGGGCATGACGAAGGCGTGACACGCTTCCATCTCTCGTGCCACGTCCTCCTGCGTGATGCTGCCGCGGAGCATCACGCGATCGACCAGGTCCAGGCGTACGACCTGCGCTGCCAGGTCTTCGAGAAGCGGCCCGCCGCCGAAGATCCGCAGGACGAAGGAAACCCCGCGATCGCGCAGCACTGCAGCTGCATCCACGAGAGTGTCGAGGCCTTTCTTCTCGCACAAGCGGGCCACGCACAGGAGTTGCAAGCACGTCCCACGAGCGAGCGCTGGTCGTTCGTCGAACAGATCGACGGGAATGCCCACATAGGCGGGCTGGACAGCGTCGTGCTTCACCGCTGGGAGCTGTTTCCGAAGCATGTCGGCCGCGAAACGGTTCACGGTGAAAACCTGGCTCGCGTTCCGGAGCTTCCACCTCAGGGTCTCGTTCCGTACCCGCGGTTCCTGAGAATAGATATCGTACGCATGCGCCGTAAACGAAAAAGGTATGCCGCTCAGGGCACTGGCGACGGCAGCGCAATCCGCCGTCAGACTCGCGAAGTGGGCGTGAATGCGGTCCACACCTAGCCGGCGGAGGATCGGGGCCGCGGCCAGTGCTCGCGGCACGATCGACGCGAACCGAAGCATCGAGATGGGACTCAGCCACGCCTGGGAAAACGCTGCGGCCACCGTCCGGATCGTCAATACCGGATGCCGCACGAAGGTCGCCAGCGCACCAAGAATCATCGCGCCGCTGATCGTCGCGGGAAACAGAACCTCTGTCGGATGGAGCCCTGCGAACGTTCCGTGCGGCGTGCGCCCGGATTTCCCGGCATACAACGGGAGGATCACCACCGCGTGTCCAGCGTTCTGGACTTCGATCATTTCGTTGACCACGAACGGTTGCGACGCCAGCGGCGGATACGCCGGGATCACGTAGGCGACACGCAGTGCCCGTTCCGCTCGTCCTGTGTGCAGCGTACCCATAGGCGCGGAACCTACCATCCCAACTGCGAGTTGTCAGGATCCGAAGCGGCCGGCGAGCAGCGCCGCGTATGCACCGGTCGTCCGCGTGGCCATGGTCTCGACCGAAAACCGCTCCTCGATCCGGCGGCGCGCCGCAATCGCGGCGGACCGCGCCCACGCCGGGTCGTCGAGAACCCGACGCACCGCGCTGGTGACAACCGCGGGCTCCCCGGCTGGAACGAGCAATCCGGTCACGTCGGGTACGATCACCTCGCGACACCCACCCACATCGGTGGCCACCACAACCGCGCCGGCCGCCATCGCCTCGAGCACGACGTTCGGCAATCCTTCGAAGCGAGACGTGAGCGCCAGCACATCGACGCCGCCGAGCATCGCCTTGACGTCGTGCCGAAGCCCCGTGAAGCGTACACGGTCGCCGAGCCCCAACCGGCTCGACAGCGCCTCCAGCTCGGCCCGCAATTCGCCGGTACCAACGACCAGAAAGTCGACATCGGGATAGTCGGGCGCGATCGCCGCAGCCGCCTGCAAAAACGTAGGATAGTCTTTCTGCGCCGTCAGCCGTCCTACTTGCGCGACTACGCGGCGTGCTGGATCAAGCCCGGCAGCCGTGCGCGCCGCCTGACGATCGAGCTCGAACGCCGGCATCGCCGTCAGATCGATCCCGTTCTCGATGACCGTAATCTTGTTCCGCGGAAGCCCTCCATGCTGCGTGAGTTCGATCGCAATGGCCTCGGAGTTGACCAGGTACCCGTCCGTCATGAGATCGAGCGCGCGCTCGACACCGACCTTCCAGACGGGAAGCCGAAGGACATTCCGCTCTGCGGCGATCACGACTGGCACGCCGAGCCCCAGCGCTGCGAGGCGGCCATACGAATTCCCGGACCACATGATCGTATGCAGAATGTCGGGCCCGAAGGCGCGCAACGCCCGCCGGAGCGAGACCAAACGACGCGGGTCAGCCGATCGGCCACGCGGAAACTCCTCGACGGTGATGCCGAGGCGGCGGATCGGCTCCGCCCAGTAGCCCCCGGCGGCCAGCGCAAAAACCCGTGGCTCGTAGCGCTCGCGATCCAGCAGCCGCAGCAGCTCGTGCAGCTGGTACTCGGCCCCGCCTTTGCCGAGCTCGCCAATGACGTACGCCGTCCGATAAACTCGCATGACCCGTAGCCGGTCTCGTCTAGCACGGCGGTCTCCAGAGATCGACACATGCCGCGTTGACAAAGCATCAGCTCGCCGCAAGAGTACCCACCGCCACCTCTCCATGCTCGCCCATCCCGACTCGACACCCCATGCATCGCCCGCCGGTCCCGCCCCGCTCGGCTTGATGACCGTCACCATTCGTTCGGCGGCGACAGCCCTCGGAGCGGCGTTCGTCGCCACGATGGACGACGTAGGCATTGAGCGAGTCCGGCACGACGTCGGTACGCTCACGGCTCAGGGCGCGGCACCGCTCACCCTCGAGCTTGCCTATGTCTCCACGACCGCCAGCGAGCGGGCTCTGGCCCCACTCACGGCGATCGAAAGCCGGGATGTCGTCGTGACCCGCCGTCGGCTCACGAGCCTCGCTGCGCGCGCGACCCGGCACGATCTCGAACCCGATCCGCACCTCGCGCCCGTTCTCCCGCACACCGCACCGAGACCACGACCCGACCCGTTCGGGCTCGATCCCGTCTTCCATGCGCGCTGGCTCCCCCTGCTCTCCTTCTTCGCCGATCACTACTGGCGCATCGCCGTCGAGGGACTCGAACACGTCCCCGCCGAGGGCGCCGTCCTGCTCGCCGCGAATCATTCGGGTGCGGTCCCGGCCGACGCCGCCATGCTCGCCGCCACACTCGCGAAGCGTCACCCCGCACACCGTCACCTCCGCGTCCTGTACGACCGGTTCGTCGACCAGCTCCCCCTACTCCCAAGCTTCTATCGACGCTTCGGCGGGGTCCCTGCATCGCTCCGAAACGCCGAAGCGCTGCTCGAACGAGGCGAAGCCGTCGGTATGTTCCCCGAGGGCGTCCACGGGCTCGAAAAGACCTGGCAGGACCGGTACCAACTCCGACCGTTCCGCTCGGGAACCGCACGACTGGCACTCCGAACGGGAACTCCAATCGTCCCGGTGGCCATCGTCGGCGCCGAAGAGGCCTATCCGGTCATTGCCCGCCTGTACCGCGCCGGCGCGGTGGTCGGCGTACCGTGGATCCCTGTGACGCCCCTCTTCCCGCTCTGCGGCATCGCCGGCGCGCTCCCTCTGCCAACGAAATGGTACATTCGGTTCGGTGCACCGATCGTTCCGCCAGGCCCGAATGCCGATGAAGAGAGCGTGTGCGCCCTCACCGACACCCTGCGCACGGCGATCGACGTCAACCTGACGGCGCTCCTCGCGGCGCGGCGCGGGGTGTTCGTTTAATACTGTTCTGCCCCCGTGCGCGCGGCGCTGCGCGCCGTGCTCCGATGGGCGTCGCTACCGCAAAGCGCGGTTTGCGGTAGCTCCTGAACGCCTGCTGCTACCGCAAGCTGGCGCCTCGGGCTCGACGGCTACGCCTTGCAGAGCACGCCGGCTGTCGTGAAATAGGTGGCCGTCTCGTTGACGGCGCCGGTGAACACGTCCGCCGTGCCCGCGTCCTCGATTCCGGCGACCCGGACGGCACCCGCCGACGGCTCCCGGGAGCCGTCGTTGCGCTGCAACTCGTAGCCCTCGGGGAAATGAAAACTGGTCTCGAGAACGTCCCCAGCGGTGAGCGAGCGGGCCACACACTCTTCCATGCCCTTCCGATAGAAGATGTGCTCGGGATCGACGACGACGCTGTGCCCGTTGTCGAAGGTCACGCGCACGACAGGAACGCCCTCCCCAGCGCATGCGATCTCGGTCATCAGCCGGAAACCGATCCGCCCATCCGGCAACCGTGTCAGGACCGGCATCCGCTTGCCGACCAGGGTCCCGATCGCAACCGGGCCGTCCACAGTTTCGATCTCGCTATCGCCGCTCATGCAGCCCTGCTGGCAACGAGGCTCATGGGTCATCATCGCATCCACGCTCCTTGGTCGATCGCATGTGGCGGACGCACCGACATGCGCGTTCCTCCATATACCTCCGCCCGCGTGTTTGACAGGACCGCACCCCTTTGCGAGGAAGCCCCGTGACCACGCAGGTGCCCGCGTATCTGCCCTACCGAATCCTCGCCGCCATCACGGCGGCATTCTGCTTCTTGTTCGGGCTCGTGTTCTTTGCCGGCTTCGTCGATCGCGCCCTGTTCCAGGTATTCGCACGCCCGCTCTTCGAGACGAACCACTGGGGGTACTACATTCTCGGCTTCGCCGGAGCGGCCCTGCTGGCCTGGGGCGGCTGCCTCGTCTCCGCCACCCGGCATCCTACGACCGCAGGCGGGATCACGTCAGCGACCATCGGCGGCCTCCTCGCGGGAGCCACCATTCGCCTGCTGGCCTGGTACTCCGGCGAGTACCGCCTGGCGGGAGACCAGTTGCGAGTCGAGGCGGGACTGCTGCTCGTGCTCGCGCTCGGCTTCATCTGGCTGCGCCCACCGCGCGCGGAGCCACCCCCCGAATGAGCGATACCGCAGCAGCGCCGCGGCAGGTGGCGGGCAAGATCGGCGTCACCGCCCTCGTGCTCTACCTGCTCGCGATCGCGATTCGCATCGACGGCTGCTACGCGCCGGATGGTCAGCTCCGGAATGAGCGCGCGAGTGGTCCCGCCGTCGGCGCAACCTTCCCCTCGTTCGAGATGCGTGACGTGAGCGGTGCCACCATCAGCCTGGCCGACCTCTCAGGGACTCCGGCAATCCTCGCGTTCGTGCCGAGCCTCGACTGGTCACCGCCGACCAAGGCACGCCTCATCGATCTCGCCGAAGCCTTTCGCGGTCGGCGCGATGTTCGGGTCGCCATCGTCACGACCGCCGACCAGGCCACCGCGCGGGCACGAGCGTTCGTGCGCGATCGCTCCACGCCGTTCTACTACCTGATCGACGACGTTGGCCTGACGCAGCGTCTCGGGCTTGCGACCGAGGGACCCCACGGAGGCGCCGCCGCCGTGTCGGCGACCTTCGTACTCGACGCCGCTGGCACCGTCCGCTTCCGGGACGTCCGTGAACCCTCCGATCAGTGGCTCGATCCCCGAGCCATCCTCGACGCCGTCGCCCGCGTGGGGTAACGGCAAGCGGAAAGGACCTCCGACCACGATGACCGAGGCACTGAGTTCCCCGCAGGCGCTCACTGAACTTTCCGACGACGAGAGCCTGTTCCAGACGACGGTCGCGGACTTCGCGCGCGAGCGCGTCGCTCCCCTCGTCGCAACGATGGATCGGGACGCGCGCTACGCGGACGGTATCGTTCCCGGGCTCTTCGAGCTCGGTCTGATGGGTATCGAAATCCCGACGAAGTACGGTGGCGCGGGGGCGTCGCTGTTCACAGCGGTCCTTGCGATCGAAGAACTCGCCAAGGTCGATCCCGCAGTCGCGTTGTGCGTCGATCTCCAGAACACGGTCGTCAACAAGGCCTTCCTCTATTGGGGGTCGGACGAGCAGCAAGCGCGGTATCTCCCACCACTCACCCGTTCCTCCTTGGGATCGTACGCGCTCTCGGAAGCCGGCTCGGGAAGCGATGCGTTCGCGTTGGCAACGCGAGCCACGCGGCAGGGTGACGTCTACCGGATCGAGGGACGCAAACTCTGGATCACCAACGCGGCCGAGGCCGAGGTCTTCATCGTTTTTGCCACCGTCGATCCCGACCAGGGCTACCGTGGCATCACCGCCTTCATCGTTGATCGAGCCACTCCCGGGCTGCAGGTCGGCAAGCGCGAGGACAAGCTCGGCATCCGGGCCAGCTCGACCTGCGAGCTGATCCTCGAGGATTGCGAGGTTCCGGTCGCCAACGTGCTGGGTGCCGTCGGCCAGGGGTACAAGATCGCGATCGAGCTCCTGAACGAGGGGCGCATCGGCATCGGGGCGCAGCTCGTCGGGCTGGCCGCCGGCGCACTGGCACACGCCATCCAGTACGCGGGGGAGCGTCGGCAATTCGGCCAACCGATCGGGGCGTTCCAGGGCGTGCAATTCCAGCTGGCGCAGATGGCGATCGACGTCGAGACGGCACGCTTATTGGTCTACAACGCCGCCCGCCTCTGCGACGCCAAGCGTCCGTTCCGCAAACGCGCGGCCATGGCCAAGTATCATGCGTCGCAGGTTGCCGAACGCGTCGCCTCGCGTGCAGTGGAGATCTTTGGCGGCGTCGGATTCACCAAGGAATTGCCCATGGAGAAATTCTACCGCGACGCCAAGATCGGATCGATCTACGAAGGCACCTCGAACATTCAGCTGCAGACGATCGCCAAGCAGTTGCTCACGGGAGACGAATCCTGACGCCATCGACCGTGCCGCTCGCGACGTCGCACCGCCGCGCATGCGTCTGAGCGCGCGTGTGCAAGGGCGGAGCTATCGCTTCCGCTCCGTCTGCGACGCCCTCGCTCGAGCCAGCGAGCCGAAGGCAGGGGACAGCTTCGCCAAACTCGGTGCGACATCGGCGTGCGAGCGCGCCGCGGCCAAGATGGTCCTCGCCGGTCTCACGCTCGGCGATCTGCGCACCCATCCCGCCGTCCCGGCTCGGACCGACGCAGTTACCCGCGCCATCGACGCGGACGTGAACGAAACGGTCTACGCCGAGATCCGCCCACGCACGGTCGGCGATCTCCGCGACTGGCTGCTCGCCGACACCACGTCCGTCGAGCAGATCCGACGCACGGGGCGCGCACTCACCGGGGAGATGGCAGCGAGCGTCGCCAAGCTGTGCTCGAACCTGGACCTCGTTTACGGCGCCCGGAAGATGCCCGTCACCACCCGTGCACGCTCGACGATCGGACTCCGGGGCTGCATGGCCACCCGTCTGCAGGCGAACCACCCGGCTGGTGATCCCGAGGGGATCACGGCTACGATCTACGAGGGCCTGGCCTACGGAGCAGGAGACGCGCTCGTCAGCATCGATCCCGGCGCAGCCGACGCACGACGCATCACCGAGCTCTTCGCCATCGCCCACGATCTCATCGATCGCCTCCAGATTCCGACGCAGAGCTGCATGCTTGCGAGTGCCGCGGCGCAGACGCAGGCCCTTCAGCACGGCGTCCCCCTCGACGTCTTTACGCATGCGCTGGCCGGCACCGAGCCTGCCCTCTCCGAACTCGGCGTCTCCGTTGCGCAGCTGGACGAGGCCCGCGCACTCATCCTGAACCGTGGCGCGCTCCGCGGCACGCAGCTGATGCACTTCCGTACGAGTCAGGGGACCGAGGCGACGCGCGGCGCGCATTGTTCGGTCGATCAGACGACGCTCTCGGCGCGTGCCCTCGCCTTGGCCCGCCGCTACAATCCGCTCCTCGTCGATTCGACCACGGGCCAACAGGGCGCGGCGGCATTGGCCGACGGCCGCCAGCTGATCCGTGCGGGACTCGAGGACCACTTCATGGGCAAGCTGCTGGGCGTCCCCGCCGGCGCGCTCGCGTGCCATACGATCGATACGGCCGCCGACGAGAACGATTGTGAGAATCTCGCCGCCCTACTCGCCAGCGCCGGAGTGAACGCACTGGCGGTCGCGGCCCTGGGCGACGATCTGACCTCGGGCACGCGCTCTTCGAGCTTCCACGATGCCCCCACCTTGCGGCAAACGCTCGCGCTCCGACCCGCGCCGGAGTTCGAAAGCTGGCTGGTCGAACGCGGACTGATGGCCAACGGTCGTCTGACGAGTCGCGCTGGCGACCCCAACCTCTTCCTGCGCGGATGAGCACCCCGCGCTCGCCCTCGCGCGTTGGCCGCACCACCCTGGCCACACAGACACGGGCACACGTGGCCGTGGGAAGGACCGGACCTCGTGTGCGATGGAGCACACGTGCAGCCGTCGTCCTCGGGGATGCGATCGTCGCGGACGTCACGGGCGAGTCGGTCTCGCCCAGCGTCGTTGCGCGCATGAAGCTCACGGAGCTCACCAGCCTCGCCCCCTCGCGCCACGACGTTCTTCAGAACCCTCCCAACGCCTATCGGCTCGATGCACGCTCCCGGACGCGCCTGAAGCGATGCCGCCAGCGACCGGACGTGCAGATCGTCGTGTGCGACGGGCTCGCGCCCGGCGCGATCACCAGTCACGCGCGCGCGCTCCTCACGGCGCTCGCCCAGCGCCTCCGCACCCATTCCTTCCGTCAGGGAACACCCATCTTCGTCCGGAACGGGCGTACCGCCATCGCCGATGAGGTCACACGCGCCGTGCGACCGCGGGCAGTCTGCCTCATCGTCGGCCAGCGACCGCACGCCCGCGCGCCACACGCCCTGACGGCGCACGTGATCCCGGGCCGCGCCTCGGGCGCGACGGTCACGGTGCGCGACATTCACACCGGAGGCGTCACACCACGCGCCGCGGCACGCACCCTCGTCGAGGCGCTCGCGGCCATCCTCGGGGACACCGCGCGGGCGCGCCGCCGGCGCTGAGGCGCCCGCAACGACCAGGCGGCGGCACGCCTCCCCGCGCTGCCGCGCGCTTTGCACGTAGCAAGTCGGCCTACGCCCTGCTAACGAAATGGGGTGCTCCGCGCCGTACCGCCCTTCTTCGTCGTCGGAAATCCCCGGTCGGGGACGAAGATGCTACGAGAGTTGCTGAACAACAGCCCCGACATCTGGATCTCGGACATCGAGTCGGACTTCATCCCGCGCTTTACCCGCACGATCGAGCGCTTCGGCGATCTCCAGGAGCGTACCAACTTCGAGCGTTGCGCTGAGGAACTCGGACGGACCCGGGCCTTCTGGTACTGGACCGGGCGCGGTATCACGATCGACACTCAGCGGTGGTACGACCGCTGCCGGTCACACGACTGGGCTGGTGTACTGGAAGGCCTCTTTCATTGCGTGCACGAGCAGGAGATCAGCGATTCCCCGCGCCCGTGGCCTGAGATCCTGTGGGGGGACAAGACCCCGGCCTACATGATGGACGTGCCGCTGCTCGCAACGCTCTTCCCGCAGGCGCGCTTCGTGCACCTCATTCGCGACCCTCGCGACTGCGGTCTCTCCGCCGAGCAGGCCTGGGGGAGCGCGCCCCTCCGAACGGCACAGAAGTGGGCAGATCGGGTCCGCGCGTGTCGTACCGCTGGCAAGACGCTCGGACCGGAACGCTACCTCGAGGTGCGCTACGAAGACTTGATCTCCGATGTCACCGGGAAATTGGCCGAGCTTTTCGACTTCCTCGGAGTACCCACCCCTGCCGACGCCGGTCGCTTCCTCCGCGTCCCCGAGAATCTGGGCGCCGCCCGGGGCGCCGCGCACGTCGTCGCGGCGAACCAGCAGAAGTGGAAGACGCGCATGCCCGCGACACTTCAGAAGAAGATCGAGCGCGTCGCCGGCGACTTGCTAGACGATCTCGGCTACGATCGGGAACATCCGCAAGTCCCGACGCAACGACTCTCCTGGCTTCAGATGAACGCGTACTTCGTCCGCGATGCATGGCGCCAGCTCGCGGTCACGCGCCACGAGCAAGGCGGCTGGATCCGCGGATTGCGCTTCCTGCTGGTGCGCTGACGTCGATCGGCGCCGCAACCCCGCGCTAGACCCCGCGCGCAGGTACCGACTCGGTACGCGTCTCCAACAACATCTGCAGCACCAGCCCCGCGTTCCGATGCTGATCGTGCTGCCGTTCGACGAGCGCACGTCCTTGACGGCCGAGCCGGGCCCGCTCCTCCGAGTCGCCGGCAAGCCGCGCGAGAGCCGCGGCCAGGGCTTCCGGGTCGTCCTGCGACACGAGCAATCCCGTCTCACCGTCGCGGACGAGCTCGGGAACGCCCGACACCGCGCAGCTCACCACGGGTCGTCCGGTGGCCATCGCTTCCATGAACACCGTCGGAATGCCGTCCATGTCACCGAACCGATCCCGTCGACACGGCATCACGAACACGTGACACGCGCGCATGTGGCGCGCGACCTCCTCCTGCGAGATCTGTCCAGGGAGGACCACCCACTGCTCGAGCCCGAGGGCGGCAATCTGCGCTTCGAGCGCCGGCCGGTCGGGACCATCGCCGAAGAGATCGAGATGGAAGTCGAGCCCGCGGTCGCGCAGCAGCGCGCATGCCGCGACCAGCGTATCGAGTCCCTTCGTCGAGGCGAAGCGCGCCACGCAGAGCATCCGGAAGCCCTCGGCATCCGACGCCGGGGGCTCGATCCGAAACAGGTCGATCGGAATACCTACGTAAGCCACCTTGATCCGATCACGCCGCTCCTCGGGGAGCTGTCGTTGCAGGAGTTCGACCGCGAACGCGCTCACACAGAACACACGCGCCGCGGCGCGAAGCTTCGAGGGGAGCGTGCTATTCCGCAATCGCGGCGCCGTGGAGTAGATGTCGTACGCGTGCGCCGTGAACGAGAACGGCAGTCCACTCACGGCGCTGGCGATCGCGGCACAGTCGGCGGTCGAGGTGGCGAAGTGCGCATGGATGTGATCGACGCCCAGCCGCTCGAGGCGCCACGCGGACGCGAGCGCCTTCGGTGTCACGGCGACGAGACGGGCGTGCGCCCAGAAGTGCAGACCCGCCGCCCGGTGGAGCCTCCCGAGGACCTGCAGGACACGCAGCGGACGGCTCAGGGTCACCCACAACGCCAAAAGAAGGGTCCGCCAATCACACAGCGCGGGTGGCATGACGTGTTCGGGACGAAGGCGCTCGAAGGTTCCGTGCCGGACGTCGTCAGCCGGCCCCCGGTACAAGCCGAGCACGACGAGCGGATGCCCAGCCTCCTGAACCTCCACCATCTCGTTGACGACGAACGGCTGCGAGGGGCTCGGCGGGTAGGCTGGAATGACGTACGCGATCCGCATCCGACCTCAGGAAGCCGTCGACGGCCATGGGCAGGGTTCAGCTGACACGGGCGCAACCTGCCTACTGGTCCAGCGCCCGGATGGCCGGCGTCTCGGTCTCCACCAACATCCGGTGCCAGGTCGAGAAACACATCAGCGCCCACAACACACCGGCACGATTCTGCTTCATGGACAGATGCTCATCGACCAATCCCTGGACGGTCTTCGGATCGAAGTACCCGAGGCGCGCCAAGCGAGACTCCGACAACTCGTCGACGAGCATGTCCCGAAGTTCGTGTCGCAACCACGCCGCGGTCGGTCCGACGAAGCCCCGCTTGGGGGCATGCAGATGCTCGCGAGGCAGGCGGGGCTCGAGCGCGCGACGGAGCAGGCGCTTGCGGTCCGCGAAGCCGATCTTGACGCTATCGGCGAGCGGAAACACCTCCTCGATCAACACGTGATCGACGAAGGGCAATCGAATCTCGAGCGAATGCGCCATCGCGATGCGATCGCTCAGGTGGAGAAGATCGTCAGGCAAGTAGGCCTTGTAGTCCAGATACAGCGCGGCCGTGAGCCCGCTTGGGCGTCCGCCGGCGTCGTACAGATCGCCCAGGTGCTCCTCGGCGGGGCGTCGTCGTACGGCCTCCCCGAGGCCACCGGTGAACAGCGCCGAGGGACCACCTGGGAACTGCTCGAGGAACCCCATGTAACGTTGGGGCGTCGTTGCTCCTTCGATGGCCAGGAATCGCTTCAGCCAGTCCACGCCGAGACCGGCAGCGCGCAGCTCCGGAACTCGTTGGGCCACCGCGCTGGCGCTCCGACGCACGGCGCGCGGGAGACGCTGATACCACTCGCCGAAGAGCATACCGATGTGGCGACGGTATCCCGCGAACAGCTCGTCCCCACCCGTACCGGTCAGCGCGACCTTGTAGTCGGCCGCCACCGCCTCGGAGATCAGCCAGGTCGGAATCGATGATCCGTCCGCGTGCGGCTCGTCGAGCGCCCAGACGATCGGCTCGAAGATTTCTCGAATGTTCGGCTCGATGTCGACGACCGTCAGGCCAACGCCGTACCGCTTCGCGAGCGCCTGCGCCAGCGGCGTTTCGTCTCGCGACTTGGCGTCGGCGCCGCGATAGCGCGCGATGTAGGCATGCTGCGGCACGTCGCCGGCCACCATGGCCATGCTGGAAACCACGGCCGAAGAATCGAGGCCACCACTCAGGAACGAGGCCACCGGGACGTCACTCACGAGGTGCGCCGCGACGGACTGATCGAGCGCCGCGCGCACGCGCGCCTCCACGTCACTCGGCGTCTCCACGGTACCTACGGGCAGATCCCAATAGCGACGGGTCTCGATCGTCCCGTCCACCTGCCACTCGAGCGTGTGTCCCGGCTCCAGCTTGCGGACGTTCCGGAACGGGCTGAAAGGCGCCGGCACGTAGCCGAAATGGAAGTACATGAGGAGCGCGTTCCAGTCGAGATCGCCGCCGGTGAGCCCGACCGCGTGCAGGGACTTGAGCTCCGATGCGAACGCGAGCCCCCAGGGCCCCGAGATGACGTACAGGGGCTTCATGCCGAAGCGATCGCGCGCGAGCAGCAGACGCTTGGTGCGGTCGTCCCAGATCGCGAAGGCAAACATGCCGCGAAGCCGCTCGACACACGCCGGCCCCATCTCCCTGTAGAGATTGAGAATGGTCTCGGTGTCGCCTTCGGAACGGAAATGGTGGCCACGGGCGACCAATCCACTTCTGATCTCCCGGTAGTTGTAGATCTCACCGTTGAACACGATGGTCGCACTGCCGTCTGGAGTCGCGATGGGCTGCTGACCACCCTCCAGATCGATGATGCTCAGCCGGCGCATCCCGATCCCGACGCGACCGCGCACGAAGATGCCCTCATCGTCCGGACCGCGATGCTGGATCGCCCCGCACATCGCCCGCACGACGTCCGAGGAGACTCCGCGTTCAGGATCGCGATAAACGATACCGACGATTCCGCACATGGGAGGGTCCCCATAGCACGCGCCGGGCGGAATGCACGTACTCAGCCCCCCGTCGGCAGTACCGATCTACGCCGTCACACGCTCCAGACGCGAGTACAGGGTCTCCACCTCGCGCTTCAGCTTGGCGTAGGTCGAAAACAGCGCCTGCGGCTCTGGATGCGTCTGATAAAAGTCCGGATCGTTCATGACCTTGGCGTACCGCGCCAGCTCCGTCTCCTTCGTGGCGATCTCGGTCTCGAGACTCTGCGCCTCTCGCTGACGCTTCTCATCCGCACGCGCCTGGCGGCGCGCCGCCTGCCGCGCGGCGTTCCGGTCTTCCTTGCTCGCGGGCGGCGCTTCGGGCTGCTCGTCGCGCTCGGCCGCGGGAAGAACCGGAGGCGCCACGACCGGAGCCCCGGGGAGCGCCTGCTCCGTGTGCCGAAGGTACTCTCCGTAGTTGCCGAGATGCCGTACGGCCTCGCCGTGACCGATCTCGAGGACCTCGGTCGGCAGACGATCGAGAATGTAGCGATCATGCGCGACCAGCACGACCGTTCCGGTATAGGCCAGCAGCGCCTCGAGCAGGACTTCCTTCGCGGTGAGATCGAGATGGTTCGTCGGCTCGTCGAGCAGGAGGCAGTTGGACGGCTCGACCAGCAGCTTGGCGAGGGCCAGCCGGTTCCGCTCGCCACCGGACAGGACACGCACCGGCTTCTCCGCCGCATCGCCACCGAACAGGAACGCCCCGAGGAGATCGCGCACGCGCGGCACCATTTCGAGGGGCGCCACCGAGAGCAGCTCTTCGTACACGGTCTTGGTCGGATCGAGCACGGACGACTGGTCCTGCGCAAAGTAGGCGAGTCGCGTATTGTGTCCGACCACACGCCGCCCCGAGCTGAGCGGCTCCACACCGGCCAGCATCTTCTGCAAGGTCGACTTCCCAGCTCCGTTCGGACCGACGAGCGCGACCTTGCTTCCACGCTCGATCATGAGATCGAGCCCTCGGTACACACAGAGATCGCCGTACGACTTCGACGCCCCCTCGAGGGCGAGAACGGTGCGACCGCTGCGAGGCGGAGCCGGCAGCCGGATGGCCACCCGACGCGCGTGCCCCTCGGGCGGTGGGAGCCGCTCCATCCTTTCCAGCTGCTTCACGCGACTCTGTACCAGCGCCGCCTTCGACGCCTGATAGCGGAAGCGCCGCACGAACGCCTCGATGCGCTCGATCTCCTCCTGCTGCGCCGTGTAGGCCTGGGCCTCCTGCGCCTGACGCTCCTCCCGCTTGGTGAGATAGGCCGTGTAGTTGCAGGGGTAGTCCGTGAGTCGCCCGCGCGAGACCTCGGTAATGCGCTGCACACACACATCGAGGAAGTAGCGATCGTGCGCCACGAGGATCACGAGCGATTCGCACGAGGCGAGGAACTCCTCGAGCCACGTCCGCGCCTCGAGATCGAGATGGTTCGTCGGCTCGTCGAGCAGCAGAACGTCCGGTCGCCGCAAGAGCAGTTGCGCCAGCGCAACCCGCATCTGCCACCCGCCGCTGAATGTCCCGATATCGCGAGAGAAGTCGTCCTGCTGGAATCCGAGCCCCGTCAGCACACGATCCGTGTCGGCCTCCAGATCGTACCGCGCCCGTGCATCAAATTGCTCGCGCGCATCATGATACGCCGCCATGAGCCGATCGTGCTCGGGCCCTTCGACAGGCGCGTCGGCCAATGCGTTCTCGAGACGGCGACACTCGGCTTCGAGTCCCCGCACTTCGGCGAAGGCCTCGAGGGCGGCCTCGCGCACGGTCCGCCCGGATGTCCCGAGGACCTCCTGTGGCAGGTACCCCACGGTCGTGCCCTTGGGCACGACGATGTCGCCCGTGTCCGTATCCATCTCACCAGCGATCAGTTTGAGCAGCGTCGACTTCCCGGCACCATTGGCACCGGTGAGCCCGATACAGGTGCGCGCGGGCGCGAACCAGTTGACCCCGTCCAGGATCGGCTGACCACGAAACGTCTTGGTGAGATTGGCGAGCGTCAGCACGGCTGTCTTCTACCGGCTGAGACCTTCGCCTGCCAGTCGGAGCGGGACGGGGCCCTACCCGACCGGCACGTCGTCTGCAGCCACGAGGACCGACGAGGCTTCGGCGCCGTCGCGGTCGGCCACATCCTGATTGACGTACCAGAACCATAGCTCGACCCGGACGGCGCTCTCGGCAGCCACCGCGACGCGCTCGGTACGCGTCTCACGGGCCCGAATGGTCGTGTCCTCGAACCGTACCGCCGCGTCATCCGACCCCGAAACGGCCTCGCCTTCCTCGTCCAGGTAGCGAATCCGGTAGCGGCCGACGGCCCTCGCCGGCCCGTCGGTTGGAACCAACCGGACCTCGAGCTCCCGGAGCTCGCCGCCACCACCCGGGATGCTGTGACCCGCCCCGACGTTCTCGACCTCGATCACCACGTGCGCCCCGTCGCGGCGCGTGCGCAGTGCCAATGCACCACGGAGCGTCGGCAGATCACGCGCCCCGAGAAACCGGTGCGACGCGAACCCACCGCGCATCGGCGCTCCCGGATCGGAGCTGGACTTCCCGGGACGACGCGGCATGTGACAGGTCTGACACTGGACACCTTCCTCGCGATAGGGACTCTCGGCCCATTGCGCGTACGTCCAGTCGGTCGGCATTCCATTCGTCGGCCACGCGAAGTAGTGGCACCCGGCACAGAACTCCGAGCGCCGGATCAGGGGAAGCTCCAGCGTCTCATGTCCGGTCGAAACCGCGTCCGCATGCGGGCCGGTCTTCACGTCCCCCGGAACGACGGTCGCCACGTTGATCCGCGACGACACTTCCACCGCACGCACCGAATGACAGTAGTCACAGGTCACCCCTTCTCGATGCGGAGACGTCGAGAGATCGAGCGGCCCCGTACGCCGTGCGACCGGCGCGTGGCAAGCGTAACAAAGATCCCGGATCTTCTCTTCCTGCCCCATCCAACGTAGGGCCTCGAGGGACGCCTCGAGCGACCAGCCCGCGAGTTCGGGAGAACGTGCCATCGAGGACTGTCGCCACTCGCCATAGATCGTCGCGTGACACGGTCGACACACCTCGGCCGAGCGAAAGGTCGCGGGAGCCTCGGCCCTCGCGCCCCCGGCACCCGGCGGCAGCATCACCCCGAACGACACCACGGCCACGAGCCGCATGCCGACCCCCCAGCGCCCCACGCTCCTCACGCCGGCAGTATGTCGGCGCCTCCCTGGCCCTTCAACCCGGAAAGCGGCGGGGCTATTCGGCTGGCCGGCGCTCCTCCTATTCCGCCGGCGGGCGCACCTTGATGATGACCGTCTTGCCTTCGCGCACCCGCTCCGGCCGCGGCCGGAAAAAGCCCACCCAGGAGATCCAGTACTTGCTGTCGTAGACGGGAGCCATGCGCGCCGCGAGTTCCGGATCGGCGAGCAGTTCTCCGGGCGCGACGAAATGCGGACCATCGGCCGCTCCGACCCAGATGTGGAGCGGCCGCCCCAGCTTCACCCGCTTGGCCTTGTAGCTCTCGGGCACCGTCGTGAAGTAGAGCGCGTCCCCGTCGTACATGAACCAGATCGGCGACACCTTACTCAGACTTCCGTCCTTGCGTTCGGTCGCGACGTAGAGGTCCTTGGAGTTCTCGAGCGCCGAGACCACCTCCGGCGCAAATCCCGCGGAGGCAATCGCCGCCCCGGCCAGCACCACGAAACTCACCATCATCACAGTCCACATGCGAAGCCTCCTCTGCGAGCTCTTCTTCTGCAGGATCGTCACTGGCAATCCTCCTCGAGCCGGTTCCCGGCCCAGCTACGATGCTACGGGCGACATCGGGACTCCGATCTCGCCTTGCACGAATCGTCGCCAGCGCGCATCCGCCGGAGCACGGGAGAGCAATGCCCGCCATCGGTCGCGCGCGCGCCGACGAATCACTCCGGCCCCGATCACGATCGCAGGATTCTCGGCAGACACGACCCGCACGTACAACGTCTCGCGCTCCGTGCGACTCATCCGACCGGGCCGTACGAAGCAGGTCGCGTAGATGTTCACTGCCGGCCCTTCGATCGGCGCCACCTCCAGCCGATACTCGCAACGCTTCATGCCGACCTCGGGGTCCGCGACAAAGAGGCGGCCCTCCCCCGTGCACGCGGCGCGCGCACACAGCCCGTCGATCTGGACGAACCCGCTCACGCGGACCCGGCGACCGGCCCCCGCGTCAACAGGTGGCGTCGGCTCCGCGTCGACGTGCGTCGTCAGCTCCGCGACGATGTGCGTCGCGTCGCGTAGGCCGCGCATCGCTCCGGTGCGCGGCGCGTCGTGCCCCCGAGCCCACGGCCCCGCGAACCGATCCTGTACGTCGAACGCTGCCACATCGCCCACGTCTGCCACGTAGCACCAGCCCGGACGCAACGCCATGCACCACCCGTCCTTGACCAGGACGCCAGACCGCGTGCAATAAGACGACCATGGCCGTGGCTGAGGGGGCGTTCAGTCGCTACGTGGATTGGCTGATCAGCTGGCGACGCGCAGTGCTCGTTCTCGTGCTCGCCACCAGCGTCTTCTGGGCCATCCGGCTTCCAGCATTGCGCGTCGAAGTCGATCCCGACGCGAACCTGCCGCAGGACCATCCATATGTCCAAGCACTCCAAACGCTCGAGGACCGCTTCGGCGAGAAGAACCTGGTCGTGGTCGGGCTCTTTCCGAGCAACGGTGACATCTACACGCCCGCCTTCCTTGCCAAGCTCGTGGCCATCACCCAACGGATCCGCGATCAACCGGGGCTCGTGCGGGCTACGTTTCTCAGCCTCGCCTCCCCCCGCGCCAAAGCCATCGAGGCCGGCCAGGACACCCTCCTGGTCCGCCCGGTCCTCGAAGGATCGCCGACGGCCGAGGGCGTGACCGAGGAAACCCGGCGTCGGCTCGCGGCAAACGACTTCTACCAGGGAGCCATCGTTTCCGATGATGGCTCGGCCGCTGCCATCATCGCCAACTTCCGGCTCAATCCCGAGCTTCCGGGACTCCCCGATATCCAGAACCGACTGACGTCGATTCTCGAAGAAGAAGACGACGGCACCTTCACGTATCACTTCGGCGGTATCGTGACGGTCACGGCCGGCATCGCGACGATCACCGAGCAAACGGTCCTCCTCTTCCCCTTCGCACTACTCGTCGTCGGGCTCATCCACTTCGAGGCGTTTCGCACGCTCCAGGGCATGCTCCTCCCGCTCATCACTGCCGTCCTGGCGGTCGTGTGGAGTCTCGGCCTCATGGGCCTTCGAGGCGTCCCTCTCGACCCGTTCAACACCACGACTCCCATCCTGATCCTGGCGGTCGCCGCGGGGCACGCAGTCCAGATTCTGAAACGCTACTACGAGGAATTCGACCGCTACGGGGACTCCACCGAGGCCGTACGGATCGCTCTTCGACGTGTCGGACCGGTCATGATCGCCGCCGGGACCATCGCATCACTGTCGTTCTTCTCGTTGAGTGTCTTCGCGACGGCGACCATCCGAAATTTCGGACTCATGACCGGCTTCGGCATTCTCTCCGCGCTCGTGCTCGAGCTGACGCTGATCCCAGCCCTGCGCCTGATGCTCCCGGCCCCCCGGGCGACCGAGATCCAACGCGAGGCCCGGAGTGGTCGCGCCATCGAACGCGCGCTCGGCCAGCTCGCGCGGCTCGTGACCACGCGTCCGGCGGCGATCATCACAGTGAGCGCCCTGGCCTGTGTCATCGCGGCGGGCAGCGCCACCAACCTCCGGGTCGACACCAGTTTCAAGCGGCAGTTCGCGCCCACCCATCAGATCCGGATCAGCGATGACGCGCTGAACACGGCCTTTGCGGGGACCAGCACCCTCGTCTTTCTCGTCGAAGGCGAACACGACGGTGCGCTCACCGACCCCGCCGTGCTCCGGGCCATCGCCGACCTGCAACGCTTCGTGGCAACCGACCCTGCCGTCGGTAAGACGTTCTCGGTGGTCGACCTTCTGCGCGGCATGCACCGGGCCCTGCACGAGGACGACCCGGCATTCGACACCGTTCCGGATTCGGCGGCCCTCGTCAGTCAGTACCTGCTCTTGTACTCGATGTCGGGAGGGCCCGAGGATCTCGACAGTCACATCGACGCCGAACGGCGCAGCGCCGCTGTCCGTGCTTTTCTGGACGACGACTCGACCATCTATGGCGAAGAGCTGCTGGCCCGGGTCCGCCGACATGTCGCGGAGACGTTCCCCCCCGGATATGTGGTCCGCTACTCCGGAACCGTCGCCTCGAGTGCGGCCCTCACCGAGGTGATGGTCCGCGGGAAGATCCTCAACATGTTCCAGATCGCGGCCATCATCATGGTCGTATCCGGGCTCATCCTGCGCTCGGCACTCGCCGGCTTGTTGGTCGCCACGCCACTCGCCATGGCGGTACTGATCAACTTCGGGGTCATGGGTGCCACCGGCATCCCGCTCGACATCATGACCGCGCCGATCGCGGCAATGGCCGTCGGGATAGGCTCGGACTATGCGATCTACTTCCTGTTCCGATTCCGTGAGGAGTTGGCGACGAGCGCCACCCGAAGCCTGGCGCTCGCCAGCGCGTTGCGGACATCGGGCAAAGCCATCGTGTACGTGTCGTCGGCGATCGCCGCCGGATATCTCGTCCTCTGCGCCTCGGGCTCGATATTTCACCTCGAGCTCGGGCTGATGGTCGCCCTCGCGATGCTCGTGTCCAGCATGGCGGCGATCACGCTCCTCCCGTCACTACTGCTCCTCACAGAGCCCGCCTTTCTGTTCGGCACGCGGCGGCAACCGGCGGCGTAGCAGGCCACGAGAGCCCGACCCCCGTGCCGCTCCATCTGCATCGTAGCAACCGAACGGAAGCCCTGGTCGATGGACTGACCGCGGTGCTCCGAACGCCGCTCGACGATCCGCTCACCCCCGAATGCATCGTCGTTCAGGGAGGCGGCATGGAGCGGTGGCTGTCCATGCAACTTGCGGATCGCCTCGGCGCGTGGGCCAATCCCGAGTTCCCGTTCCCCCGCCGGGCCATTGCCCGGATGCTCGCCGCCTGCCTGCATCTGCCCGAAAGCGGCGCGGAGGCCTTCGAACTACCGACCCTCACGTGGGCCGTCGCCGCGCTGCTCCCCGCGCACCTCGATCACCCGGCATTCGCTCCGATCCGCCGCTACGTCGTCGTCGACCCCACCGGCATGCGGCTGGTCGAACTCGCGGAGCGCATTGCCGCGACCTTCGACCGCTACCTGGTCTATCGTCCGATGCTCATCCAGGCGTGGGAGCGGGGCCGCGACGCCGATTGGCAAGCGCTCTTGTGGCGCGCGCTGGTGGCGCGACACGGCAACGACCACCTCGCCGCGCGCGCAGCCGCCCTGATCCGACGCGCCCCGACCTACGCCCGGGAGACGGTACCGGGCCAGCTCCCCGCACGTATCAGCCTCTTCGGCGTCTCGTCTCTGCCCCCGCTCTACCTGGAGATCCTCACGACCATCGCGCAAGAGATCGACGTACATCTCTTCGTGCTGAGCCCGTCGGGCGAATACTGGGGAGACATCCGTTCGCGGCGCGAAATCGTACGGGAGCTCGACGCGCAAGCCGTAGATGGGACCGACATCGATCTCCTCCATCTCAGCGAAGGTCATCCGCTGGTCGCCTCGCTCGCGCGTCTCGGACGCGACTTCCTGCAGCTGATCGAGGAGGCCGGCGGATACATCGAAGCCCCCAGGTCGCACTACGTCGACCCGGGACACGCCTCCATGCTGCTCACACTACAAGCGGATATGCTCGCGCTGCGACAGCCGGGGACCGACGAGCATCCGCGCCATCCGATCTCGGCGACCGACGACTCGATCGCCGTGCATACCTGTCATGGCGCCATGCGGGAGGTCGAGGTCATCCACGATCAGCTGCTCGCCCTGTTCGACGCCGACCCCACGCTCCAGCCGCATGACGTTCTCGTGATGTGCCCCGCGCTCGACGAATACGCCCCGTACATCGACGCGGTGTTCGGCGCGGGCCACGACGGTCGCCCCGCGTTTCGCTACCGCGTGGCCGATCGCGCCGTCCGCGCAAGCGATACGACCTACGATGCCTTCTGCCGCACCCTCGACGTACTCGGCGGACGCGTGACGGCGAGCGAGGTCATCGATCTCCTCGAGCTCGAACCCATTCGACGACGGGCTGGCCTTGCGGCAGGCGACCTCGAACTCGTCCGACGCTGGATCCAAGACGCCGGTATCCGGTGGGGAGTCGATGAGCACCATCGTCTGGCGCTCGGCTACCCTCCCATTCGAGAAACGACGTGGCGTTTCGGGCTGGATCGGCTCCTGCTCGGGTGCAGCATGCGTGGCGGCGGCACGACCCTGTTCGGCGACGTGCTCCCCGTCGACGACATCGACGGCAGCGAGAGCACCATCCTCGGCCGCGCCACCACGTTCTGCGAACGCCTGTTCGCCCTCCGCGACCGGCTAGCCACACCCCGCCCGATGGGCCGCTGGGCGGCCGAGCTCGACGACGCACTCGACATGCTGCTGGATCCCGCGCCGGACGACGCTGACGAAGCGATCCGCATTCGCCACGCCCTCGAGGGACTCAGTGCGGGAGCGATGCAGGTCGACTTCGACGCCCCGGTCGCACTCGACGTGGCGCGCCTCGCCCTCGATCGCGCGCTCCGGGACCGGAACGCGCCGCTCGGGTTTCTGGGAGGCGGCATCACCTGCTGCGCCATGGTCCCGATGCGCTCGATCCCGTTTCGGGTCATCGTACTCCTCGGCTTGAACGACGAGACGTTCCCCCGCGTCGAGCGCACACTCGGCTTCGACCGCACGACCGAAGAGCATCGACTCGGCGACCGCTCGACCCGTGACGACGATCGCTACACGTTTCTCGAAGCCCTGCTGTCGGCGCGTGAGCGCGTGATCATCACGTACGTCGGCCAGAGCATCCGCGACAACATGCTACACCCTCCCTCGGTCGTCGTGAGCGAACTACTCGATGTCCTCGACGCCTCCTTCGCACCGCCATCGGGAACGGCACGCGAACACGTCCTCGTGCAGCATCGGCTGCAACCGTTCAGTCCCGCGTATTTCCGCGACGACGGCACGCCCCTGTTCAGCTACGCACGCGGAGCCTGCGCCGGCGCCACGCGCATGCTGGAGCCCCCGATCGAACCGACACCGCTCGTCCCGCACCCGCTCCCCGCACGACAGCCATCGCCCGTCGAATGCTCACTCGACGCATTCACCGCGTTCCTCGAGCATCCGATCCGCGGCTTTCTGCAGCAGCAGCTCGGCCTACTGCTCGGCCGCGATCTCATGGTCCTCGACGATCGCGAGCCCGTAACGCTAGAGGCGCTGGACGAATGGAGCGTCGGCCACGCGCTCCTCGATCGTGCCGTGCAACACGACCCGGCGAGGCGCGCGACGAGCGACGCCGCACTGGCCGCGGTCCGTGCGACGGGGGCGCTTCCACCTGGAAATCTCGGGGCGCTCTACCTCGGCGAGATCGTACCGCAGGTGCAGGCCCTTGCCGCACACGTGGCGCGGCTCCGCGCCGGAGACGCACTGGCGCCGCTCGAGATCGACACCCGGGTCGGCGACGTCCACCTCACTGGCGTCCTCGAGGGCCTGTGGCCGGCCGCCCAGCTCCATCATCAGTACTCGAAGCTCGGGCGCCGGTCCGAGCTCCGCCTGTGGATCCGGCACCTGCTGCTCCTACTCGTCGCGCCTGCGGCCTATCCACAGACGACGGTCATCGTCGGGCGAGATGCCACCCGACGGCCTGCCCTCTGTCGTTTCGGGAGCGTCCCCGACCCTCGGGCGGAGCTCACCCGCCTGGCGGGACTCTTCGTCGAGGGACAGTCCGAACCACTCGTCTGGTTCCCGAGTGCGTCACGCGCCTACGCCGAGATGCTGCACGAACAGGGGCCGGGCACTCACGACCGCGCTCTCACAAGAGCCCGCAGCGTCTTCAGTGGAGGCGAGGGCCGGGTATTCGGCGACCGCGACGATCCCTACGTCCGACAACTATACCTCGATCGGAATCCCTTCGATCCTCCGTCGCCCGCCTTCGCGGCGACGGCGCTCGCCGTCTTCGGGCCACTGCTGCAGCATCGGGAGCTCGACGCGTGATGCAGGCGTTCGATCCGATCGCTGCTCCCCTCGACGGTACGCACCTGATCGAGGCCAGCGCCGGTACGGGGAAGACCTTCACGATCGGGACCCTGTACCTCAGGGCCGTGGTCGAACGCGGGTTGCGCCCAGGGTCGATCCTCGTCGTCACGTACACGAAAGCGGCAACCGCTGAACTCCGCCACCGATTGCGCGAGCGGATTCGCGAGACGCTCTCGACCCTGGAAACGCAGACCGCACCGCGAGACACCGACCTCGAGCGCCTCCTCGCCCTCTGGGAGGCCCAGGGCCTCGGGAACCGTGCGCACACCGCGCTCGAAGCAGCGCTCCGCGACCTCGACGAAGCCGCGGTCCACACGATCCACGGATTCTGCCAGCGCATGTTGCAAGATCTCGCCTTCGAAAGCGGCGCGCCGTTCAGCGCCGAGCTCGTCACGGACGAGGCACCCCTGCGCGATGAGATCGTACGCGACTTCTGGGTACGCGCCACATACGAGGCGCCAGAAGCTCTGCTGCGTCGACTGCGCACGCCCGAGTTCTCCCTCACGGCCCTCATGGGTCTCGCGATGCGGGTCGGAGGGAACCCTTCCCTTCCGGTGATCCCCGACACGATCGCTGCAGCCCCTGATGCCATCGGGGTCGCGGTAGCGTCACACCGACAGGCAGTAGCCGCCGCCGCGGCCATCTGGGACCGCGAGCGCGCGACCATCGCCGCCCTGCTCGTCCATCCTTCCCTGAATCGCAACAAGTACCGACCAGACACCGTCGAACAAAAATGGCTACCGAAACTCGACGAGCTCCTCGCGGGCGATACCGCCCCCTGGCCGTCCACGGCCCTGCCTCTCTTCAAGCTCACAACCACGGGCCTGGCCGCGGGAACGCGCAAGAACGGCACGCCGCCGGGGCACGCGTTCTTCGCGGCCTGCGACACGCTCTATGCCGCGAACGAGTCCCTGCAGACGACACTCGACACCGAAGGGCGCCGACTCTGTCTCGATCTGGTCGCGTACGTCCGCACCGAGCGCCAACGCCGACGCGAGGCTACGAACACCAGGGCCTTCGACGATCTGCAGCTTCTGCTCCACGGCGCGCTCCACGGATCGGGCGGGACGAGTCTCGCCACGACGATCCGCGACCGTTTCCCGTTCGCCTTGATCGACGAGTGTCAGGACACCGACCCCCTCCAGCACGCCATCTTCGACCGCATCTACGGCCAGGACGACGACGAAGGGCGGAGCGGCTTCTACCGGATCGGTGACCCCAAACAGGCCATCTTCGCCTTTCGGGGCGCGGACGTCTTTACGTACCTGGAGGCCAAACGCGCCGTGGGCGGAGCCGCGCGCACGCTGACGACGAACTGGCGCTCTGATCCCAGTCTGATTCGTGGGGTACATGCAGTCTTCGCGCGTCCCCGCGACCCCTTCCTGCTGGCCGACATCGTGCCCCATCCCGTGCACGCCCGTCCCGACGCACGCGATGCTTCCAGCGAGAGCGGCCTGCGACTCCTCTTCGTCCCGGACGTGCCGGGGGCCACCAAGGCAGAGATCACGCGCCGAGTCGTCGACGGCACGATTGCGGAGATCGCGGTGGCGCTCGACTCCCCGCACGCGCCCGCCGCGCGCGACATCGCCGTACTGTGCCGCACCAATCGCCAGGCGATTGCGATCCAGGAAGGCTTGCGGAGGCGGAGCATCCCGAGCGTGCTCCGCGGCGACAAGAGCGTCTTCGACACCCCCGAAGCCGAAGACATGCAACGTCTCACACAAGCCATCGCCACCCCTACGGATGCCGCCGCCATCCGCAGTGCGCTCGCGACCACGATCCTCGGCGTCGACGGACCGGCGTTGCACACCCTGCAGGACGACGAGCACGCCTGGGACGCCTGGGCTCGACGCTTCGAGCGCTGGCACGGCCTCTGGGCGGGCTACCGCTTCGTCCGCGCGTTCCGACAGCTCGTCGACGAACGCGACGTGCATGCCCGGCTCCTGGGACTGGTGGCAGGCGAGCGGCGGCTCACCAACGTCCTACATCTCGTCGAGCTCATTCACCGCGCCGAGACCGATGGACATCGTGGTCCGGCGCAGACGGTCCGTTGGTTGCAGCAGATGCGCGCCGATCCCGCTGCACGAGGGGCGTATAGCGGCGAGGCCGAGCAAGTCCGCCTCGAGAGCGACGACGACGCCGTCACCGTCGTGACGATTCACAAGAGCAAGGGACTCGAGTACCCGATCGTCTTCTGCCCGTTCCTGTGGGAGGACGCCGGCCTCTTCGCCGAAGACTCCCGCTGGGTGCGTTTCCATGACGCGGACGACCAGGAGCGCCTCAAACTCGACATCGGCTCCGACGCACACGACGCGCACAAAGCGCTGGCCGAACGCGAGGCCCTCGCCGAGAGTCTCCGGCTCACCTACGTGGCCCTGACGCGCGCGAAGCATCAATGCTCGGTCGTCTGGGGCCCCTTCGCCAGCGGGAGGAAATCACCTCTGGCGTACCTGCTCCATCAGCCCGACACGCCCGAGCCGGGCGCCGACCTTCCCGCAGCGACCTCGACCCGCGTGGCAGGGCTCGATGCCACTGCGCTCCGTCGTGATCTCGATGCGCTCGCTGCGGCCGTACCAGACACGATCAGTGTCCGCGATCTCGCCGCCGCCACCGCGGGTCCGCGAGCGCGTCGCCCCACCAGCGCGGCCGCGGAGCTTCCACTCGCCGCCCGGCACTCCGCCCGTCGTGTGCCTGCGGGCCGACGGGTCTCGAGCTTCTCGGCGCTGACCGCGGACGCGAGCGAGTATTCACCGCGCGTCGAAGAGGGGATCGATCACGACGCGCGCACGGTCCGAGCCGAGGCCTACGAGGGAGCGGTGGCGACGATCGCACTCGACGAATTCCCGACGGGGGCGGCCACCGGGCAACTGCTGCATGGCATTCTGGAACATCTCGACTTTCAGAGCCCGCCCGCCACGGCCCTCCGCGACGTCGTCGCCCCCGCGCTCGCGCGCCATGGCATCTCTCCACACTGGCAGCGACCGCTGACACAGGCACTGACAACGATCCTCGACACGCCGCTCGGATTCGACGCCGCCCCGAACGCCACCCTGCGCACGATCGCGGAAAACGATCGAAGGCCCGAAATGGAGTTTGTGATTCCGGCCGCCCGTATGCTGACGGCCGGCAGTCTCGCCGCGGTGTTTGCGCGCCATCAGGCACCCGCGGCATGCCCCGACTACGGAACGCGGGTCGCCGCCCTCGGCTTCGAGCCGCTCACCGGCTACCTCCGCGGCTTCATCGATCTCGTCTTCCGCTTTGGCGATCGCTGGTATGTCGTCGACTACAAGTCGAACCACTTGGGCTCGACGCCGCACGACTACGCGCCCGCACGCCTGGCACGCGTCATGGACGAGCATCACTACGTGCTGCAATACCATCTCTACACCCTGGCCGTGCACCGCCATCTGCGGACCCGGCTGCCGGGGTACGACTACGCGCGGGACTTCGGAGGCATCCTCTACCTCTTCCTCCGCGGTATGGATCCGGACCACCCTCCGGGGTACGGGATCTTCCACGATCGCCCCTCGCCGCCGCTGCTCGACGATCTCGATGCGCTGGTGGCCCCGGCATGACCACCGTCGAACACCTCCACGAGCAGGGAGTGCTGTCCGCGCTCGACGTGCACCTCGCGCGCACCCTGAGCCGACTGGGCCAGGAGTCCCGCGAGCAGGTGATCCTTGCGGTCGGCCTGCTGAGTCGCCACGTCGCAGCTGGAAACGTCTGCATCGACCTCGACGATCCGAGGTCCGTCGACGGAGCGGGCACGCCGATCGACCCGGAGTGGCCCGCGCTCCTCGCGTCGAGCCCCCTGGTCGATGACGGCCACGGTGAGGCCCCAACGCCACTCGTCCTGAACGGCAGTCGACTCTACCTGCGACGCCATTGGGAGGACGAGTGCGCGCTCGCCGCCGATCTCCGAACGCGTGCCGGCGCTCCCGTTCCACTCGACACGGCACGGTTCCGCACCACCCTCGATCAACTCCTGGCCTCCGCGGCGTCCGACGACGCGGCTGGCGACGCGGCTGGCGACGCAACCGACTGGCAGCGGGTCGCCGCCTTCCTCGCGCTCCGCCGGCGGCTCTGCATCATCACGGGAGGACCAGGCACCGGGAAGACGACCACCGTCGTCACGATCGCCGCGCTGGCGATCGATCAAGCCCAGGCACAGCAAGCACGGCCGCCGCGCATCGCCCTGTGTGCCCCGACCGGCAAGGCCGCGGGGCGCCTCACCGAGGCGGTCCGCGCGGCGACGCAACGACTCACCTGCGCTGCTCACATTCGAGAGGCCCTCCCGGAAGAGGCGCTCACCATCCATCGCCTGCTCGGCGCCAGCAGCACGCGGCCCGGCCGATTTCGCTACGACGCCCGCACGCCACTCACCACCGATCTCCTGATCGTCGATGAGGCCTCGATGGTCGACCTGGCCCTCATGACCCGCCTCGTCGCAGCCCTGCCCCCGACAGCCGGACTGATTCTCCTCGGCGACCGCCACCAACTCGCCTCCGTGGAGTCCGGGGCCGTGCTCGGCGATCTCTGTCCGAGCGACCAACGCGCCACGTACTCGCACGCCTGCGCCGCGGACGTCCACGCCGCAACGGGTATCGACATTCCGCAGGAGCCCACTCTCACCTCGCCTGCCATACGCGACTGCGTCGTCACACTCACTCGCAGCCATCGGTTCGATACGAGAAGCGACATCGGGCTCCTCGCATCCGCGATTAGAGACGGGGACGCCGACGCGGTCGTCGCCATCCTGGAGGCGAGCACCCACCCCTCGGTCACATGGATCGAACCGCCTGCGGGCGCCCGGGCTCCGGCGCCTGCGGCTGCTCTCCGGGAGACCCTCGTCGCCGGATTCAGCCCGTACGTGCGAGCGGCGACGCCGATGGCACGCCTGGCAGCGCTCGCCGATTTCCGCATCCTCTGCGCGCATCAACATGGCCCGGACGGCGTCGTCACGATGAATCAGGCCGCGGAGCACGCACTCGTGGACGCCAATCTGCTGCGCGCCGACAGCACCTTCTATGACGCACGCCCGCTTCTGGTCACCCGCAACGATTATCGGTTGGCGCTCTTCAACGGCGACATCGGCACGATCGTGCATGGGGACGACGACAATCCCGAGCGTCGCGCCCTCTTCCTCTCCCCGGACGGGACCGAACGATGGCTCTCGCCCGGCCGGCTCCCGCCCTGCGATACCGCGTTCGCCGTGAGCATCCACAAGAGCCAGGGCTCGGAACTCGATCAGGTTCTGATCATGCTCCCGACACGCACGTCCCCCGTGCTGTCCCGCGAGCTGCTGTACACGGCCGTCAGTCGGGCGCGACAACGCGTGACGATCTGCGCCACCCTCGAGATCATCCGCGAAGCAGTCGACACCCCCGTACGCCGAGCATCCGGCCTTGCCGACCGCATGCAGGAGAACTAGGAGATCGATCAGCGAGCCGGGGGATGAGGCCTCCGCGCGGCTGTGCCGCGTGGAGAAGGGGGAGAGATTCCCCCTTGTGGATCAATCTAATCCTAATCGCTCAGGCCGGTGGTGCCGTCCCGTTCGTCTGCGTCACTTCGGCTGCGTCGTCCACCGCGATCGGGAAGCCGATCCGGAACGCGGCGCCGCCCGACGGCACCTGCTCGAGGGTCAGCTGAATGTCCTGCAGATCCGCGATGCGAGCCGCCACGAACAGGCCCATCCCGAGACCATCGACCGCCGTCGTAAAGAACGGTTCGAAGATCTTCTCGCGATGATCCTCCGGCACGCCCGGCCCATGGTCACGAACCGTGATGGCCACGCGCCCCGTCGACGCATCGACCTCGCCGTCGATCTCGATCTCGGCACCCTCCGGAGAGAACCGCACCGCATTCTGCAACAACGTCAGGAACAGACACGTTGCCGCCTCGCCGTGGACGCGCACGCGAGGCAGCCCATTCGGCAACGTTTTGCGACACATCAGCCCCTTCGCCTTCAGGTCTCCGGCAACACCCTCTTCGGCGCGTAGCAGCAGGCCCTCGATCTCCTGAACCTCCTGCCCCTCGGCAGGCACCGTCGCGGCACGCATGATGTCCTTGACGAGATCGCGAATGCGCTCGCTCTCGGCCAACGCCATCTCGAGATACTTGGTGCGAAACTCCTCGTCCTCGACGTGAGTCGGCAGCAGCTGAAGGAATGTCCGAATGGTCGCCAGCGGGTTGTTGATGTGGTGCGCCAACCCCGAGGCGAGATACCCGAGCGTCGCCGCGCGTTCGGCGCGGAGCAAACGTTCCTCGAGGACCTTGTGCTTCTCGGTCAGACTTCGGCGCCGGAGCACCTCTTCGACCATGTACGGAAGCACTTCGAGGTAGCCTTCCTCTTTCGCAATGAAATCGTCGGCACCGAGCTTCATGGCCTCGACCGCGAGCTTCGCAGACGACGCCGTGGTCACGAAGATCGTCGGAGTCGTCACGCCGAGCCCGCGGAGCTCACGCAGCAGTTCGATGCCATCGCCGTCAGGCAAGCGGAAGTCGAAGACGAACAGGTCGAAGGTTCGCTCGGCGATACGCTGCCGGGCCTCGGCCAAAGTCGTGGCGTTCTGGAGATCCCATCCAACCAGAGCCTCTTCCAGTTCATCACCGATCAACTCGGCATGTGACCGGTTGTCCTCGAGCAGGAGCGCCGCTTTACTCATGAGTGCATCCTCTCTTCACGTGGAAAATTGAGATGGAAGGTCGCGCCTTCCCCAGGGACCGACTCGACCCAGATGCGACCGCCGTAGCGCTGCACGATGCGCTTGACGACCGCGAGTCCGATGCCGTGCCCTTGCTGCGCCACGCCCCCTACGGTCTGCTCCGGAGCGCGGTGGTAGAGCTGAAAGATCCGCTGCAGCTGAGTCTCGTCGATGCCGATGCCATTGTCCCGCACCGAGTACTGAATGGTCCCGTTCTCCAGGGCGCTCGCAATCTCGATGTGCGGCGCCGGCTTGTCCCCGACGTACTTGCACGCGTTGCTCACCAGGTTCTCGAACACGTGCAACATCTTCTGCTCTTCCGCCCAGACGGGAGCGAGCTGGCCAACGTCGATGGTAATCCCCTTGCTCTCGACCGACGAATGCGCACGGCCGACCACGTCCTGGACGATGGCTTCGACGTCGACGAGTTCGCGTCGATCTGCCACTTCGGTCTTGCTCACGACCTCGAGCAGGTTGCGGAGCATGGTGGCCATCAAACGACAGTCACGTAGCAGGCGGTCGGCGTACCGGGTCCCTCGCTCCGAGAGCTGCTCGCCATCGACCTTGATCAAGCGACGCGTGGTCTCGGTGCTCGCAACCGCGACGTTCTGGAGATCGTGCGTGACGATATGCACGAGCTCCTCGAGCTCGTCGGTACGATCTTGCAACTCGCGCGTCCGCTCGCGCACACGGTGCTCGAGCAGACGGTTCTGATCTTCGATCTGCGCCTTCGCTTCCTTCAGTTGATCGGAGAGGGTGCCGGCGAGATAGGCATTCATGAAGAAGAAGATGGTCGCGCCCACGAGAACCCCGACCTCGGCCGCCGGCGAATAGTGGTGGCTCCACACCTGCAACGGCGCGGGGAGCACTCCGAAGCGCGCGGCAAGCGACATGCCGACCATGCACACTCCCGCAGATGCAGCGATGACGTAGGCGCCCGAGCGGGACGCGAACGTCGCCGAGGTGATCACGATCATCGAGTAGATGAACGGCCCATACGGCACGTCGAGGCCACCCAACGCGTAGATGACGAAGCTGATCATGAGCAGATCGACGAGCCAGTGGCCGTAGAAATCGGTAAGCGGAAAGCTCCGCGCCTTGCCGATCGGCCAGTACAGGCCGTTGACGAGTGCCGCGAAGGCGACGGCCGCCATCGCCGGCACGAAGTGCCGCAGCGGCACCCCCGTCGGCAACGCCGTCGCGAGCACGACCACCTCGAGGAAGAAGCAGGCAACGACACGAAAGAAGAGCCCGTCGACGAACGCACGACGGCGCGCCGCAAACGCGACTTCCTCTGCAGTCGGTGCTATCCCGTCTGCCGTCGGGGCTATCCCGTCCGTCGCCATAGGTCGGGCGCGGGGCCCGCCCCTTCCAGCGCCAACGGTCGATTCGAATCGCTGAGCGCGTTGGTCGCAGCATGCGTTGCTGTATTCAATCGATGAGCGAGCTCGCTCGCCGCCGCGGCAACAGGTGTGCCCCGCTCGACGACCATCGGCGCCCCGATCGCAAGCACGACCGTGGCACCCGGCAACGGGATCTCCGCAACCAGACCAGGGATCCGGAAGCTCGGTCGAGCGCGCACGGCGATGGGCCAGAGCCGCGAGCGAAGCCGCGCGGCGAGCCGGATCGTCCCGGTCGGGACCGTCCCATAGGTCGTCCCGCCATCCACGGCCAGGAAGAACGGCCCGGGCTGACGCAACCATGCGCCAAGATCCTCCAGACGACGCGGGTCACCCTGTGCGTGCAGCGATCGCATCTTCAGCTGCATGCTCGCCCCGAGCGCGTGCATCATGTTGCCACCGAACGAGTCGTCCGCGACGACGTCGAACCGGTCGAGGGCAGGCCGCAAGCCGAAGCGCTCATTGGCCAGCACCGCCATGGCGAGCTGATGGGCACTCCACAAGGGTACGATCGCGTGTCCCTGCTCGGTATCACGTACGAGCTGAGCCGCCAGTGGCGCGCAGCTCGTCCCCGACCCCAGCGCGCCCTCGGCGCCAACCACCCGCAGTGTTGCCGTACGGGCTACCGCTCGAACCCATCCTGCGGCAAGTCGCCCCACGGCACTCGATGCCGCTTTCCGCATACCCACGTCAGCCACCTCCCCACCTCTGTATACTAGTGCAGCCTCGTCAGGGCCGCTATGCCCGAAATCTCCACGATCCGGGCGCAGCCCCTGGCCTTTTGCCTACTTCGCCCCTGGCGCTGGCCCTCCAACACCCCGGTAGCGCTCGATGAGCGAAAATACGCCATCGACATCATCGACGCCTTCGAGCTCGGTCTCCGGTACGTGAATCTCGAACTCCTCTTCGGCTGCGAACAGAATGTTCAGCGCCGCCACGGAATCCATCCCGAGATCCCGCCGGAGCGATACGCCCATGCGGATCTCGTCAACAGGGAGCTGAAGCTCGATCGCGATCAACTCCCGGAGCCGTCCTTTGGTCGCTGTGGCAATTTCCATGAACGCAGAAACTCCTATTGGGCTGCGGCGCGCAGGACGAGAGCAGCGTTGCGCGATCCGAAACCGAAAGATGTGGACAGAGCCGCCCCGATGGTCTGCCGACGAGCGCCGTCGGCGACGTAGTCGAGATCACACGCCGGGTCCTGCTCGCCGAGATTGATCGTCGGGGGCACGACACCGTGGTAGATGGCCAGCGCCGAGATGATCAGCTCGATCGCTCCAGACGCGCCGATGGTGTGCCCGAGCATGGACTTCGATGAGCTCACCGGGATCCGCGGCGCCAGTTCACCAAAGACCAGCTTCATGATCGTCGTCTCGGTCGAGTCGTTCTTGGGCGTGCCAGTTCCGTGGGCGTTCACGTAGTCGATATCCTCCGGCCGGAGCGAAGCGTGCTCGAGCGCGAGCCGAATCGCACGGGCGCCCTGCGTCCCTTCCGGATCGGGCGCCAGATGATGATGGGCGTCGCACGTCGCGCCAAAGCCGGACAATTCGGCGTACACCCGGGCGCCACGCTCGCGCGCGATCTCCTCTGCCTCGATGACGAGGACACCCGCCCCCTCCGAGAGCACGAACCCCGAGCGATCGGCAGAAAATGGGCGAGACGCGCACGCCGGTGGACCATCCCAGGTCGAAAGCGCTCCCATGCGATCGAACGATCCGAACAGCAAGGGAAAGATCGGCGCATCACTCCCGCCGACGATCGCAACGTCCATCATCCCCGATCGCACCTGCGCGAAAGCAAGCCCGATCGCGTCCGCCGCGGCCGTACATGCCGTGCCGATCGAATACGCGGGCCCGTGCAGGCCAAGGGCGATCGCCACCTCTGAGGGCAGAGTCCCCGGGTACTGAAGAGGAAACATCGGGTGCACCCGACTCAGGCCCTTCTGAAAAAGCGTGACGCCATCGTCAGCCGCGCGTCCCATGGCGCCGACGGCGGTGCCGAGGCATACCCCAGTGCGGTCGGAATCGATCTGACCGGGCGAGACTCCGGCGTCCTTCCAAGCGAGCCGCGCAGCAGCAACCCCTAGATGGAGATAGCGCGCGAAAGCCCGGACCTCGCGCAGGCCGAGATGATCGTCGGGCCGGAAGTCAGGAACTTCTCCGGCCACGCGGCTGCGATACGGGGAGACGTCGAACGCATCGAGCGCACGAATCCCTGATTCCCCGGCAACCACCCCAGACCAGAGTGACTCGGTGCCGACCCCGAGCGGGGTCACGCAGCCGAGGCCCGTGATTACAACACGACGCAACTCTGCAGGACTCTTTCTCCGGGGGGAGCCTGCGAAAGCTATCTCAATTAGGACCGCCTAGGCAAGTCGCATGGCGATTTCCCTAGCAAAATCCACGGGTCGGCCGTCCACGCCTAAGAAAGGGTCACCAGCAACTCGTGTTCCCCGACCTGACCCCCGACAGCCACGTGCACGGTGTGTACTGTCCCGGCCGCCGTCGCAATCACCGGAATCTCCATCTTCATGGACTCGAGGACCACGACCTCTGCCCCGGCAGCAACCACGACGCCCGGCGTCACGAGCACCTCGAGAACCGTCCCCACGCCCGGGCTCCGAATCTCACGATCACTCACGCGTCGTCACCGCTCGCCCGATCCGGCGGAGCTGCCCGGGCGCCATCATGAACTCGAGGATGCCGGCGCCGCGGGGCGGCAGGGATCCGACCGTCACTCCCGCAAGTCCAGCCTTCTTGAATCGAACACCCACCAGACCGGGCGTGCCGACCAGGAGCGTGGAAACGAGCTCCCCCATATCGGGCTCGTGTCCGACCAGCACGATCCCGCCCGCATCGCGATGGGGTCGCATGGCGGCGAATACGTCATCCACCTCATGCCCTGGAGCCAGGGCCTCGGTCACGTGGAGGCCACCTGCACCGATGCCGTAGACGTCGGCAACGATCTCGGCCGTCTGATGCGCACGCACCAGAGGACTGCTCAGGATCGCATCGACCGGAAGATCGAGCGCACGCATTCCCGCCGCCACGTCACGCGTCTTGCGCTTGCCTTCCCCGGTCAACCGCCGCGCCTCGTCCCCGTGCACCGCACTCGGGTCCTCGGCGATTCCGTGACGCAGCAACATGACGAGGTGTGGCGGCCCTGGCATTCCGTCGGCTTTGGCAGATCGGGTCTCCACCCGCAACTCGCTCGAGGTCGCTCGCGGCCCAGCGACGTCGCAGAACCTCCCCTCGTCGAGGTTGACTCGAGCCGGGGCCCGCGCAGAGTGTACGATCATCCCCAGCGACCAGTGAGGAACATCCAGGTGACTCGAGGTACATCTAGGTGACTGAAGAACGAACGCCGGAGGAGACCGCCTATCTGCAAGCCGTACTGCAAGCCAGCGTTCTCGCGGCATCGGCACTCGGCGAAATGGAACGCGTCGCGGAGGCGCTGGCGCCCGAGCGATCGCGTGGGCTGGCGGAGGCGATCGACCAACGATTCTCACAGGACCTCGGGCCGATCGAGAACGCGCTTGCCGCCGCGCCACCACCCGACGGGTTCGCTCCGTTCAACGAGATCTTCAGCCAGGCCTTCGCGCATACGACACGCTGCATTCGCACGTTCGCGAGCTTTCCAAGCGCTCCGACTGCCGAGCGCATTCCCCGCATTCTCGAGTCACTGCACTACCACGCGCAGGCCCAGGAAGGATTCTACGTCGTCCGGCAACTCCTGCCGCCGTTCGAGTACTACTGGACGACCCAGGAAGCTCGCGACGGCGGGCTCGCGGATCCGCCACCCGCTCGCGACCGACCGCCACTCATGCGTGTGTCCGCCGGGGGACATCACGGCGGCTTCTCGGTCTACCTTCCTGAGCAGTACGACGAGAGTCGGGCGTGGCCGTTGATCGTCGCGCTCCACGGTGGATCCGGCAATGGCCGTGACTTCCTCTGGACATGGGTGCGGGAAGCCAAGAGTCGCGGGTACCTCCTGGTCGCGCCGTCGTCACACGGGGATACGTGGGGCGAGGGAGACGACGTGGGGCTGCTCGAGATCCTCGCATGGCTCGGGAAACGCTATCGCATCGCCAACGACCAGGTGCTCCTGACTGGACTCTCCGACGGCGCCACGTTCTCTCTGGTGTACGGGCTGGCGCATCCGGACAGATATCGTGCGCTCGCTCCATGCTGCGGCGTGTTCCATCCGGTGAGCTTCGGCAACGGCAATCTCGATCGCGCCCGCGGCGTTCCGATCTATCTCGTCCACGGCGCCAAGGATTTCCTCTTCCCCATCCAGTACGCCCACATGACGCGCGACGTCCTCACGCAAGCGAACGCCGACCTCACCTACCGCGAGATCGCGGATCTCTCGCACACGTACCCCCGCAGCGAGAACGCGGCGATCCTCCAGTGGTTCGAAGGGATCTGCGCTGCGAGCTAGGCTGAGCTACAGCCGATCCTGATCCGCGAACCGCCCGGCGTACACGGCTTCACCCTCGGCACGCTGCAGCACGATCTGGCAGAGGCGGATGCCCGGGCGGACGGTGAGCGGGCGGCCGGCCACGTTCGACATTTCGAGGACCTGACGGTTGGCGACACCCGGCGCCACGAACCCGGAAGTCACGTGGATCATCAGGCCGAGCCGGGCGAAGCGACTCCGCCCCTCCAGCCAGCCGCAGATGTTGGGCGGCAATCGGATGCGCTCCCGCGTGATCCCGTGAATCGTCTCTCCAGGGCGGAGCGTGTAGCCGTCGTTCAGCGGGCGCGCAGTGGTGAACCGTCGGTAGTCGGCATCGTCATCCAGGTCGATGACCGGCGGCCCACCATCCATTACACGGATCTCATCGGCCAGGTGCAGATCCACCGACGCCGGTCCGACCTGCGATGGATCGCACGGCTCGATGATGATTCGACCGGCCTCCATCTCCGCGAGAATGACATCATGCGTCAAAATCATCGCCCCACCCCCTGCCGGAAGTCACTCTACCCGCTTGGTCGGGCACCGGCGACGGCCGGCCTGCAGCGAGTGCTGCGCGCCACGTCGTAGAGTTGCCTGGAGCACCCGATAACCTAATAAATCTTGACAGATTAGTGCTTCCTAGGTAGGTCTCTTCGGCTGACAGGGAGTTCTACCTTATGAAATTAGGCAGTGCGCGACATGCGGACCTCGACTCCATAGACTGGCACATCCTGCGCCTCATGCAGGAGAACTGCCGGCTCCCACTGGCCAAGATCGGACAGCTGGTCGGATTGTCGGCGCCATCGGTCATGGAACGGGTGAAGAAGCTCGAGGAGTGCGGGGTCATCACGGGCTATCGGGCCGTGCTCGACGGACGGCTGCTCGGCCAGGACGTGACGGCGTTCATCGGCGTGTCCATCGGGCACCCGAAGACCCTCGGACGCTTCGAGAAGGCGGTCGAAGCCCTCGATGACGTGCTCGAGTGCCATCACGTCACGGGTAGCCATACGATTCTGCTGAAGGTGAAGACGAGCAACACCTCTTCACTCGAGGAGTCCATCAGCCGGATTCGTGCCCTCGACGGGGTCACCAGCACCGAAACGATGGTCGTGCTGTCGACACGTACCGAACGTAGTCAGCTCCCGCTTCGTGGCGCCGAGGACGCTCCGCGTCGCGAGCGCCGGAACGGCCACGCCACTCCCGCGCTGAGGCGCGCTCAATGAGGTCGACCATGCAACCACCACGACTCCACAAGCACGGCCTGTACGACCCCACCCACGAACACGATGCGTGTGGCGTGGGTTTTGTCGCCAACATCAAAGGTAAGGCCACGCACACGATCATCGAGCAGGGACTCGAGGTCCTCGAGAACCTGACGCACCGAGGTGCGTGCGGCTGCGATGCCGACACCGGCGACGGCGCCGGCATCCTCGTGCAGATCCCGGACGCATTCCTGCGCGCCGCCTGCAGTGACCTGAGCATCACCCTGCCACCGCGCGGCGAGTACGGCATCGGTACGGTGTTCATTCCGAACAACGACACCGACCGCGATCGCTGCGTCCAGCTCTTCGAACAGGTCATTCGCGAGGAGGGCCAGGTGCTGCTCGGGTGGCGTCAGGTGCCCATCGACACCGGCGCCTGCGGCGAACTGGCGCGCAGTGTGATGCCCGACATCCGGCAAGTTCTCATCGGGGCGGGCGCCGGCATCACCGACGATGCCGCACTCGAGCGCAAGCTCTTCGTCATCCGCAAGCGCGTCGAGGCGCGCGCGCGCGAGGCCGGCCTTTCCGATCCCGACGGGTTCTACGTTCCGAGCCTCTCCTGCCGCACCATCGTCTACAAGGGATTGCTGCTGCCAACGCAAATGCAGGCGTTCTTCAGCGACCTGACCGACCCTACCTTCACCAGCGCGCTCGCACTCGTCCATCAGCGCTTCAGCACCAACACCCTTCCGTCGTGGGATCGCGCACACCCGTATCGCCTTCTGGCACACAACGGAGAGATCAATACGCTCCGCGGGAACATCAACTGGATGCACGCGCGGCAGTCGATGTTCGCCTCGCCGCTGTTCGGCGAGGACATGTCCAAGCTGTTCCCGATCATCGCTCCAGGCGGCAGCGACTCGTCGGGGTTCGACAACGCGCTCGAACTCCTCGTGCACACGGGGCGCTCACTGCCCCATGCCGTCATGATGATGATTCCCGAGGCGTGGCAGAAGCACGAAGGCATGTCGCCAGAGAAGCGCGCCTTCTACGAGTACCACGCCTGCATGATGGAGCCCTGGGATGGCCCCGCCTCGATCGCGTTCAGCGACGGCACCGTGATCGGCGCCGTCCTCGACCGCAATGGTCTCCGCCCCTCGCGCTACGTCGTCACCAAGGACGGCCTGGTCGTCATGGCGTCGGAGGTCGGCGTCCTCCAGATCCCGCCGGAGAACGTCGCGTCCAAGGGCCGCTTGCAGCCGGGCCGCATGTTCCTCGTCGATACCGCGCAAGGACGGATCATCGACGACACCGAGCTCAAGGACGGCATCGCGAGCCACACCCCCTACCAGCAGCATCTCGACGCCAACCTGGTGCGTCTCGACGACGTGCCGGCACCACCGGCCGAAGCGATCGCCCCGTACACCAGCGACGGGCTCCTGACGCGGCAGCAGGCGTTCGGATACAGTATCGAGGATCTCCGCATCCTCATGGGCCCCATGGCGGTCAACGGCCAAGAAGCCATCGGATCGATGGGCACCGACACGCCCCTCGCCGTCCTCTCCGACAAGCCTCAGCTCCTGTACGGCTACTTCAAGCAACTCTTCGCGCAGGTCACGAATCCGCCGATCGATCCGATCCGCGAGGAACTCGTGATGTCGGTCAAGGCCACCATCGGTGCCGAACAGAACCTGTTCGAAGAGACGGCGGCGCATTGTCGTCAGCTCGAACTCGAGCACCCGGTGATCGACAACGCCGAGATGGCAAAGATCAAGGCGCTCGACGACCCAGGGCTGCGCACCGTGACGCTGCCCATGCTGTTTCCCGCACACGACGAACGCGTCGGCCTCGAGGAGGCGCTCGCCACGCTCTGCAACGACGCGCAGACCGCGATCGAAAACGGCGCGACGATCCTCGTGCTGTCCGACCGTGGCATGAATGCGAAGCAGGTTGCGATTCCGAGCCTGCTCGCGACCGCCGCCGTTCATCACCATCTCATTCGGGCCGGCACCCGGACCCGGTGCGGGCTCGTCGTCGAGTCGGGCGAAGCGCGCGAGGTGATGCACTTCTGTCTGCTGATCGGCTACGGCGCAGGTGCGATCAACCCCTACGTCGCCTTCGAGACCGTCACACACATGCTCGCGGAGGGCACGATCACGTGCGACTCCCCCGCGGAAGCCATCGCCCACTACGTCAAGGCCACCGACAAGGGCATTCTCAAGGTGATGACCAAGATGGGTATCTCGACGGTCCAGAGCTACCGTGGCGCCCAGATCTTCGAGGCCATCGGTCTGAACCGTGCGTTGATCGACGCGCATTTCACCGGCACCCCATCGCGCATCCAGGGGATCGGTCTCGACGCGCTCGCCCGCGAGGCGTGCGTACGGCACCGCGACGCCTTCGAGGTCGCACCCGAGCTCGATGGCGAGCTGCAGGTGGGCGGCCAGTATCAATGGCGCCGACGCGGTGAGTTCCACATGTACAACCCGAACAGCATCGCCAAGCTGCAGCACGCGGTCCGGGCGGGCAACTACCGCATGTACAAGGAGTACGCCGATCTGGTGAACGACGAGAGCCGGCACCGGGCGACGCTGCGCGGCCTGCTCCGCTTCCGGCGCAGCACGGCAATTCCGATCGACGAGGTCGAACCAGCGAGCGCGATCGTCACGCGCTTCAAGACCGGGGCGATGTCCTTCGGGTCGATCTCACGCGAGGCGCACGAGAACCTGGCCATCGCGATGAATCGTCTCGGTGGCAAGTCGAACACCGGCGAAGGCGGTGAGGATCCCGACCGTTTCGTACCGCTCCCGAATGGCGACTCACGTCGCAGTGCCATCAAGCAGGTCGCCTCGGGACGCTTTGGCGTCACCAGCCACTATCTCGTCAACTCCGACGAGATCCAGATCAAGATGGCGCAGGGCGCGAAGCCCGGCGAGGGTGGCCAGCTCCCAGGACACAAGGTCGACGCGTACATCGCCAAGATCCGCTACTCGACCCCGGGGGTCGGCCTCATCTCACCACCGCCCCACCACGACATCTACTCCATCGAGGATCTGGCGCAGCTCATCCACGATCTCAAGAACTCGAACAACCAAGCACGCGTGAGCGTGAAGTTGGTCGCCGAAGTTGGCGTCGGCACGGTGGCGGCCGGCGTCTCGAAGGCCAAGGCGGACGTCGTTCTCATCAGCGGCCACGATGGCGGCACGGGCGCATCGCCGCTGACGTCGACCAAGCACGCGGGAGCGCCGTGGGAACTCGGCCTGGCCGAGACGCAGCAGGTCCTCGTCATGAACGACCTGCGGAGCCGGATCCGGGTCGAGACCGACGGTCAGTTGAAGACCGGCCGTGACGTCGCGATCGCCGCCCTGCTCGGCGCCGAAGAATATGGCTTCGCGTCTGCCGCACTGGTGGCCTCGGGCTGCATCATGATGCGCGTCTGCCATCTCAACACCTGCCCGGTCGGCATCGCGACCCAGGATCCTGTGCTCCGGAAGAAGTTCTCGGGGAAGCCCGAGCACGTGGTCCATTTCATGACGTTCATCGCCGAGGAGCTCCGGGAGATCATGGCCGAGCTCGGCTTCCGCACCATCGACGAAATGGTCGGTCGGGTCGATATGTTGGAGATGAGCGACGCCATCGATCACTGGAAAGCACGCGGCATTGATCTGAGCGAAATCCTGACCGTACCGACGGGATGGCGCGACACCGCACTCCATTGCACCGGGCCGCAAGACCACGGACTCGACAAGGCCCTCGACAATCAGCTCATCGAGCTCTGCAAGCCAGCCCTCGAGCACCGCACTCCGGTCGAGCACACGCTTCCGATCCGCAACGTCAACCGGACGGCGTGCACGATGCTCTCCGCCGAGATCTCCCGTCGGCACGGACTCCAGGGACTGCCACCGGAAACCATCAAGCTGCACTTCTCCGGGTCAGCGGGCCAGAGCTTCGGCGCATTCATGGCACCGGGGATTTCCGTGACCATCGCGGGTGACGCCAACGACTACTTCGGTAAGGGCATGTCCGGCGGCCAGATCATCGTCGCGCCCCCGCCGGGCGCGACGTTCGTCCCGGAGGACAACATCATCGTCGGCAACGTGTCGCTGTACGGCGCTACGGGCGGCGAGGTCTTCTGTCGCGGACAAGGTGGCGAGCGCTTCGCGGTCCGCAACAGTGGCGCCACCGCGGTCGTCGAGGGCGTCGGCGATCACGGGTGCGAGTACATGACGCGCGGTCTGATCGTCGTGCTCGGCAAGACCGGACGGAACTTTGCGGCCGGGATGAGCGGCGGTGTCGCGTACGTGTTCGACGAAGATCGGAGCTTCGCCCCCCACTGCAACATGGGCATGGTCAGCTTCGACCCACTCGAGGACGCGGACGTCGCAATGCTGAAGGATCTGATCCATCGACACTACGAGTACACAGGCAGCACGGTGGCCTGGCAGATGCTCTCGGGCTGGAAGGAAGCGACGCAGCACTTCGTGAAGGTGATGCCCGTCGAGTACCGGAAGGTGCTCGCATCCGCGCATCTCGACACGGACGACGCGCGCGTCGCGGCGGTCTGACATGAGGACGACATGGGCAAGATAAGCGGTTTTCTCGAAATCTCGCGGGAGCTGCCGCCGCGCCGACCGGTGGCCGAGCGGCTCAAGGACTGGCAGGAACTCGAAGGGAAGCTCTCCGACGAGAAGCTCCAAAGCCAGGGCGCGCGGTGCATGGATTGCGGTATCCCCTTCTGCCACAAGGGGTGTCCGCTCGGGAACATCATCCCCGACTGGAACGACCTCATCTATCGAGGCCGCTGGAAAGAGGCGATCGACCGACTGCACTCGACCAACAACTTCCCTGAGTTCACCGGGCGCGTCTGTCCGGCGCCATGCGAAGAGGCCTGCGTCCTCAACATCAACAACGACGCGGTGACCATCAAGCAGATCGAGAAGCAAATCATCGACCACGCCTTCAAGGAAGGATGGATCGTGCCGGTGCCGCCGAGCACGCGCACCGGCAAGAAGATCGCCGTCGTGGGCTCGGGGCCGGCAGGGCTGGCGGCGGCGGCGCAACTCAATCGCGCGGGACACACCGTCGAGGTGTTCGAACGTGCCGATCGGATCGGGGGCTTACTGCGCTACGGCATCCCGGACTTCAAGCTCGAGAAGTCCACCGTCGAGCGCCGCGTGGAACAAATGCGGCAGGAAGGCGTCGTGTTCCATGTGAACGCCAACGTCGGCGCCGGTGTGCCCGTGGCCGATCTGCGCGCCCAGTTCGACGCCATCGTCCTCTGCGGGGGCGCGACCCAGGCACGCGACCTGCCCATCCCCGGCCGCGAGCTGAACGGCATTCACTTCGCCATGGACTTCCTGCCGCAGCAGAACAAGAAGGTCGCCGGTGACACGGTCGAGAATCAACTCGTGGCCACCGGCAAGAACGTCATCATCCTTGGCGGCGGCGATACCGGATCAGACTGTCTCGGCACCTCGAATCGGCAAGGCGCCAAGTCCATCCACCAATTCGAGCTCCTCCCGAAACCAGCGGAGAGTCGCGGAGCCGCGGGCATCGCGCCGTGGCCCAACTGGCCGATGATCCTACGCTCCTCGAGTTCGCACGAGGAGGGCGTCGTTCGCGATTGGAGCCTCAACACCAAGCGCTTCACCGGCGACGCGGACGGCAACGTGCGCCAGCTGCACGGCGTCCGGCTCGACTGGAAAAAGGGCGACGACGGGCGGATGCAGATGGAGGAGACCCCAGGCAGCGAGTTCACGCTCGACTGCGAGCTCGTACTTCTGGCGATGGGCTTTCTGGGCCCCGAGCGCAAGGGCATGATCGACGAGCTGGGCGTCGATCTCGACCAACGCGGGAACGTCGTCGTCGGTGACGATTATCAGTCGAGCGTGCCGGGTGTGTTCGCCTGTGGCGACATGCGCCGCGGCCAGTCGCTCGTCGTCTGGGCGATCTGGGAAGGCCGTGAGGCGGCACGAGCCGTCGACGCGCACCTGATGGGACAGACCTTCCTCAAAGCCAGTCCCGACTGTTGATTTAGCCCATCGGAGCGCGGGCGCGGGGCGCCCGTGCTCCGATGGGCGTCAGCCCCGCGAAATGCGATTCGCGGGCTTCCTCAACAACTCGAGGCGCTGCTTGCGCGCGGGCACGACGCGCCCGTGTGGTGAGGAAACGCGCGCGGGGTTAGGCGACGCGGGCGAGTTCATCGACCGCTGCAACCTGAATCGGCTGTGCGGCGGGCTGCGACATCGGCCGGGACTCTGCTAGCGGCGCACAGCACGCATCGCGATGCTGGCGGAGGCGGTCGCGGATCATGCCGCGGCAGTCACCGCAGCCAGCGCCAGCGCCGCACCGTCGGGCCACGGCGTTCACGCTCCGGGCTCCCCCGTCGATGACGGAATCGAGCTGCCGCTCGCTTACGTTTGCGCACACACAGATCGTCACGATGCATTCGTAGTAGCGAATTTGAGAATCATTATCAATATCAATACGGCAGAAAAGTCCCGCGGGCGAAGAATCCCCTGTCATTCTGGATGCTTGTGGAGATGCCCCGCCCAGCGAACGGAACGCAGACGCCCCATCAGATGTTCAATGCCCGCTTCCCGACAGCCAGGGCGGCCTCTTTGATCGCCTCGGGGAGCGTCGGGTGGGCGTGCGCGGAGCGCGCGAGATCCTCGGCGCTGGCGCAGAACTCTACCGCAACCGCCGCCTCCGCGATGAGGTCCGAGGCCCGCGGCCCGAGAATGTGCAGGCCGATGATGCGATCCGTCTTCGCGTCGGCCAGAATCTTTACGCCACCGTCGGTCTCGTTCATGCAGCGCGCCCGGCCGTTGGCCATGAAGGGGAAGGCTCCCAGCGTGAAGTCCCTGCCTTCGGCCGTCGCCTGCTCCTCCGAGAGTCCCACACTGGCGAGCTCCGGCCAGGTATAGACGACGTTCGGGATCGCCTCGTAGTTCACGTGCGCTGCGTGTCCCGCCATCATCTCGACCGCGGCCACGCCCTCGTCTTCGGCCTTGTGGGCCAGCATCACGCCGCCAATGACATCACCAATGGCAAAGATGCCGGGCACGTTGGTCTCAAAGCGCGCGTCTACACCGACGAAGCCGCGCGCGTCGCACGCAACCCCCACACCATCCAGACCGAGCCCTTCGGTATAGGGCCGTCGCCCGACCGCCACCAACACCACGTCGGCGTCTTCGACGCTGGACTCGCCCCCGGCTTCGAGCGTGACGCGGACTCCTGCCTCGGTACGCTCGAAGCCCGTGGCCTTGGTCCCGAGCTTGAAGACCAGCCCTTGCTTCTTGAGGGCCGCCTGCAGCTGCGTCCCCATCTTCCGATCCATCGCGGGCACGATACGATCGAGGAACTCGACGACCGTCACCGTAGCGCCGAGCCGACTCCAGACCGAACCGAGTTCCAGCCCCACCGCACCTGCACCAATGACCAGCATGCGCTCGGGCACCCGCCCGAGCTTCAGCGCCTCGGTCGAGCTCACGATGCGTTCGCCATCGAACGGCAACGCCGGAAGCGGGGTCGGCTTGCTGCCGGTCGCGATCAAAATGCGTGTCGTCTCGAGCAGGCGCTCGCCGTCGGGCGTTGCAACCGCGACCTGGGTGGCGCTCTTGATGGTGCCGGCTCCCGTGACGCGCTCGATCGTGTTCTTCTTGAGGAGCCCGACGACCCCCTGCGTCAACGCGCGGACGACACGATCCTTCCGCTTCATCATCGCTGCGAGATCGAGTCCGACCCCCTCGACGGTGACACCATGGGTCGCAAGACCATGCTGCGCCGTGTGGTAGTGCTCGGACGAGTCGAGCAGCGCTTTGCTCGGGATGCAGCCGACATTCAAACACGTGCCACCAAGCGTCGCGTACCGCTCTACGCAGGCCACACGCATGCCGAGCTGCGCGGCGCGAATGGCCGCAATGTAGCCGCCAGGCCCGGAGCCAACGACGACCAGGTCGAACCGTGCCTCAGCCATCACACCTCCAGAAGCAACCGTGCGGGGTCCTCGAGCCGCTCTTTGATCCGCACGAGAAAAGTCACCGCCTGCTCTCCATCCACGATGCGGTGATCGTACGACAGCGCTACGTACATCATGGGTCGAATGACAATCTGATCATCGACGACGATCGGGCGCTTCTCGATCTTGTGCATACCAAGGATGCCACTCTGCGGTGGATTGAGAATGGGAGTGGACAGCAGCGAACCGTAGACGCCCCCGTTCGAGATCGTAAACGTTCCACCGGAGAGATCGCCGATGCTGAGCTTCTTGTCCCGCGCCAATCCAGCCAAGCGCCCAATCTCGCCCTCGATCTCGGCGAAACTCATCCGATCGGCATGGCGGACGACCGGCACCACGAGTCCACGCGGTGTCCCCACGGCGACGCCGAGATGGACATCGCGACGATAGACGATTGTCTCGTCACGGATCTCCGCGTTGATGGCACGCACGTCGCGCAGCGCGGCAATACACGCGCGCGCAAAGAACGACATGAACCCGAGGGGGACCCCATGGCGTTCTTTGAAACGCTCTTTCTGCGCAGAGCGGAGTGCCATCACTGCCGACATGTCGATCTCGTTGAACGTCGTCAGGATCGCGGCCGTATGCTGAGCCTGGACCAGGCGCTCCGCGATGCGCTTACGCATGAGCGTCATCGGCACGATCTCTTCGTCCGCCTCCGGTGCGGACGTGGGCGGGTCGTGCGCGACCGGGGCCGCCGTCGATGAAGCGGGTGGCGCGGGCGATGGAGCGGGGGGCGTGGTCGGGGGCTCGACGCGCGCGGCGGGCCCGCCACGATCCTCGAGATGCGCAAGGACGTCGGCCTTGGTCAGGCGACCGCCCTTGCCTGTCGCCGCGATGTTCGTTGGATCGAGCTGATGCTCCTCGATCAGGTTCCGTACGGCGGGGCTGAGCGGTCCGGGCGGACGCGCTGCCGCGGCGGGGGCGGCTTCGGGCGCGGCCGGCGCGGCGCTCGCCGCTGCCTCGCTCTTCGGCTCCGCCTTCGGTTCGGCCTTGGGTGACGCCGGAGCAGCTCGGCCATCGCTCTTCTCGAGCGTTGCGATCACGTCGCCGACCTGTACGGTTTCCCCGGCCTGCTTGACGATCCGCAAAATTCCCGCGCTCTCCGCCGGCAACTCCATGGCGGCTTTGTCCGTCTCGAGTTCGAGAAGCAGATCGTCCTGTGCGACGAGGTCACCGTCCTGCTTCAACCATTGGGCGATCACCCCTTCGGTGACGGACTCACCAAGCGGCGGAATGCGTACCTCGACAGCCATGAGCACTCGTCAGCGTGCGAACGCGCGCTGCACGAGATCGGCCTCCTCTCCCTGGTGGATCTTGAACGAGCCCGTCGCAGGGCTGGCCGCCGCGGGACGTCCGCAATAGTTGAGCTCGTGCGTGGCCGGCACGACCAGGCGGAGGCGATGATACACGAACTGCCAGGCCCCCATGTTCCACGGCTCCTCCTGAACCCACACCACTTGGCGCGCATTGGGATAGGCCGCGAGAAGCTCCTCGATCTCTGCCTTGGGAAAGGGGTAGAGCTGCTCGACGCGTGCGATCGCCGTCGTGGTGTGCTCGCGCTCCTCCCGCCCGGCACGCAACGCATAGTAGACCTTCCCCGAGCAGAGCAGCAGCCGCGTCACCTGTTCGCGCGCGAGAGCGTCCGTGTCGGCCGCCGGGTCGTCGATGACGTTCCGGAACGCGGCGTCCGTAAAGTCGGTCAGGGGCGACACAGCGAGCTTGTGTCGCAACAAGCTCTTGGGACTCATGATGATCAGAGGCTTTCGGAACGGGCGATGAATCTGACGGCGAAAGGCGTGAAAGAGCTGCGCCGGCGTCGTCAGATTGCATACCTGCATGTTGTCCTCGGCGCACAGCTGCAGAAACCGCTCGAGACGTGCACTCGAATGCTCGGGGCCCTGCCCCTCGTAGCCGTGGGGCAGTAGCAGCACGAGGCCGCACATCCGCTGCCACTTCGATTCCGAGGTCGAGATGAACTGGTCGATCACCACCTGCGCGCCGTTGGCAAAATCCCCGAACTGGGCTTCCCAGATGACCAACTTGTGTGGATCCGCCAGGCTGAAGCCGAACTCGAACCCGAGGACCGCGTTCTCGGAGAGCATGCTGTCGATCACATAGAAGCGCCCTTGATCGTCCCGGATGTGATCGAGCGCGACCCATGGCTCGTTCGTCTTGGCGTCGCGAAGCACCGCATGCCGATGGCTGAACGTCCCCCGACCGCTGTCCTGCCCGCTCATCCTGACCGTGGTCCCCTCGATCAGCAGCGACCCGATCGCCAGGGCCTCCCCGCACCCCCAGTCGATCGCGGTGCCGGTCTCGACCATCGCGACACGCGTTTCCATGAGCTTGGCGGCACGCGCGTGCGGCGTGAACCCTTCGGGCCACTGCACGCTCGCGGCGGCAATCGCACGGAGCGTCTCGGCGGGCACGCGCGTGTCCGCGCTCCAGTCGTCGCCCGCCCAGCCGAGACCATCCCAGAGGCCACCGAAGGCGAAGACCTGCTGCTTGGGCATGAAGTCACGCGCATAGTTGTGCGCATCGTCGAGCAGCTCGTGGAACTCCTTGCGGCGACGCTCGAACTCTGGCGCATCGAGCACACCGGCCGCGATCAGACGCTCGCCGTACAACGCAAGCGTGGTCGGGTGCGCGACGACCTTTGCGTACAGCGTCGGCTGGGTGAAGGTTGGATCGTCGAGCTCGTTGTGGCCGTGGCGTCGATAGCACACCAGGTCGATGATCACGTCGCGCTTGAACCGTTGCCGGAATCCGATCGCCAGCCGGGCGGCCTGGACCGCCGCCTCGGGATCGTCGCCGTTCACGTGCAGCACGGGCGCCTGGACGATCTTGGCGACGTCACTGGGATACGAGGTGATCCGATACGCATCGGGTGAGGTCGTGAACGCGATCTGGTTGTTGACGATGATGTGAACCGTCCCGCCGGTGCGATAGCCGTCGAGCTCGGACAGACCCAGGGTTTCGGAGACCACCCCCTGCCCCGTAAACGCCGCGTCGCCATGCATGAGCACCGGGACGACCTGCGTCCGCTCGGTATCGCCGAGTCTGTTCTGCTTGGCGCGGACCATCCCCTCGATGACCGGATCGATCGCCTCCAGATGACTCGCGTTGGCGGACAACGACAAGTGCATGCGATCGCCGTTGCGACTGATGTAGTCGTGCGAGTACCCGAGATGGTACTTCACGTCGCCGGCACCCATGGCGTCCAGGGCGAGGAAACTGCCCTCGAACTCCGCCAGGATCATCTCGTAGGGCTTCCGGAGTGTATTCGCCAGCACGTTCAGGCGGCCGCGATGCGGCATGCCGATCACCATCTCGTGCGCACCCAACCGCCCCGCGTCCTCGATGAGTGTGTCGAGGAGCGGGATCAAGGTATCCGCACCCTCGAGGGAGAATCGCTTCGCCGTGGGGTAGCGCCGCTGCAGGAACTGCTCGAAGCCCTCCGCTGCCACGAGCAGATCCAGAGCTTTCAACTGATGCTCCGGCGTCAGCTCCGGATCGTTGGAGGTCGGCTCCATCCGATCCTGGAGCCACTGTCGTTGCTCGAGATCCTGAATATGAAGATACTCGACGCCAAGCGTCCGACAGTAGGTGGCGCGCAGTCTGCTCGTCAGCTCCCGCAGGGTCGCCGTGGGGCAGCCCCGGAAGCTGCCACACTCGATGACCCGATCGAGATCGCGCTCGGCGAAGCCGAATTCGGACGGCTGCAACAGCGGATGCTGCCGTTCCGTCCCGTCGAGCGGATCGAGCTGTGCGACCAGATGACCCAGCTCGCGATAGGAGTGCACCAGGTCGAAGACGCCGACGACCGGCGCAGCCTCCCCCGGCGCAGCGTTGCCCGGCGCAGCATCAGCCGCTGCGTCGACGCGCAATCGCGCACCCGTACCATTCCCGTTGGCGCCCATCTCGAACCCGGCGAAGAAGAGCGCCCAGTCGGGCTCCACCGAGGTCGGATCCGCCTGATACCGTCGATACTGCTCCTCGACGTAGGTGGCGTTGGCGCGGGTGACCAGATCGAGGTCGGGCATGGCTCGGAACGTTCTACCGGTTGTAGGGCGCCGTGGCCAGGAAACACCCTGCCGGGCAACGAATGACGGGAGGTTCTAATAGGCTGGGGGCTGCCACGGGGGAATCGGGAGGGGGATGCGGGTGAGCGTGCGCTCCGCTCGGCGAATGTCGCGGGCAGCGCGGCGCGCCAACCGCGGGGCACACGGGCTCATGGCGCACCGGCCGTGGGCGGCGCGCGCATGCTGCAGTGCCTGCGCCGGATCCCGCCAGGCGCGGCGACGGTGCAGACGCGCCAGGTCGAGCTCGGTCCGAATCAGCATGGCCCGCGCCTGCGGCGCCAGCGAACCGCTCGCGCCTTGCAACGCGCGCATCACGTCCCCGTAGGCACGAACGGCGTCACCACGTCGGGCCCGGGAACGCGTGTGGAGGCGCGCGGTCCGGCGAAGCGCACGCGCTCGCGTCAGATCTGCACCCTCGATCTCGTGGGGCGGTAGGGCTGGGAGGGGAAACTCCGCTGCGCCGCGCTGGTCCGTAGGCAACCAGACGACGGTCGGGGACGGTACCGGGGTTGGGGATGGCGGCGTCGGGGACGGTACCGGCTGGACGCCCGCGGTCTTCATGGCGGCCCAGGTCGTGAGATCGTGCATGTAGAAGTCGTCGAGCTCGTCACGCGGAAGCGCGCCGGCCGTGCCGAGCACGGCCTCCTCGCTTACGGGCGTGATCGGTATCGTCACGGGAAACGCGACGATGACGTTCCCGGACGCGCCGTTCGCGTTCGCACCCATGAAGACATTTCCGTCCGGGAACCAGACGGCGCCTGGCCGGTCGAAGAAGTTCCCGATCACGTTCGCGCGTGCCCCGGCCACGATCTGCACACCCGATTGCTCGTATTGTCGAACGACATTGCCACGCACGTCGCCGAGCGTCCCGCCAGGGGTCGCGCCGCCATCGATGGTCGGATTGCGTCGGAGATTCTTATCCCAGAGGTTGGCGTGCACGCTGATGCGATCGACCCCGTACTTGATCAAGGCACCGCCGCCGCACGTCCCCTTCGGGCACACGGAGCCGCTCCCCGCGATATAGTTCCAGGACAACGTCACGTCGGCGACCACGAAGCCGCCAAAGCCGGTCACGTCGATACCGCCGTCGGCACTGTTGGTGACGGAGCAATGGTCGATCACGATGCCGCTGATCGACGCGCCACGTTTGGGCGCGATCTGAATGCCGTCATTGGCGGCGTTCCGCACCCGCAGTCCGCGCACGATGACGTTGCTCTCGAACACGTTCACGACCCCGCGGCCGCCGACCACCGCGTCGCCCCAGAGGGTGACTCCGGGCGCGGGCGCCGACAGTCCGTCGAGCGTGGTGTTGGCCGGCACGTCAACGCCCTCGGCCAGGGCAATGTCCCCGCCGATCGCAAAGAGCACCACACCGCCATTGGCCGCGCGCGCCGCGCTGAGCGCACTGCGCAACGACCCCGGTCCGGCCGAAGCCAACGTGTCGACCCAGAAGACCGGACCGTCGCCGCCGCCACGAGTCGCCTGCCCAAATCCGGTGTACACGCTCTCGAGTGCCTGCGGCGAGGCACCGGGGAACGCCCGGGCCACGACGCGTCGAGCTGGCTCGACGCCAGGCGCGGTCGCGTACACAGGGCTACAAGCCAGACACGACCCGACGGTCATGACTGCTACTGCCGCTCCCACCCAGTGCCTGCCCGCGCGTTGCATGGACTCCACACGCGAGGAGCAAGGCAGATGCCAGCTCCATTGCCCCGTGATACGGGAGGGTCCGGCACAAAGTAGCGGCGCACCGACACCCGACGGCGTGTTCCCGCCGCGCGGCCGCCATGCGAAGTCTCACGTCACACCGACCGGGTACACTCCGGCACGTCGTTCCGAGGTGAGTTTACGAGCCGCGACACTTCGTACACCTCGAGGGCTCCGTCGAGATAGGTGCGTAGCAACGCCTGCAGCGCCTCCGCCTCCTGCCCCGGAGCGAGCCATCGCTCCCGTGCCTCGCGGTCGAGAATCACCGGCATGCGATCATGCACCGTGGCCAGATCGGCATTGGCCGGACAGGTCACGATCGCACAGCTGGTCAACTCTTGCCCGTCGGGGCCGCGCCAGCGATCCCACAGGCCGGCGAAAGCCAACGGCCGGGTATCGCGGGGCCTTGCCAGAAACGGCACGCGCGCTGCACCGTCACGCCGCCATTCGTAAAACCCGTCTGCGATGATGAGGCAACGCCGCCGCCGGAAAGCGCTCCGGAACGCCGGCCGGACATGCACCGTCTCCGCGCGGGCATTGATCGCACGCGGTCCACCGCGCGCATCCTTGGCGAACGACGGCACGAGACCCCAGCGAAGCTGCCCCACCCGCCGGGACTCTCCCCCCGCGACCGCCAACACCGCATCACCCGGGCAGATGTTGTAGCGCGGTGCGAAGTCGGCATCCGCGGCCGCGACCGCGTCGAACTCGTCGCAGATGACCTCGCGAGGACTCGAGCGCACGAATCGGCCGCACATCGGCGCAGGCTAGCCGATGGTCCGTGCCGGGGTCCACCTCAGGCGTGCACGTGGCCCGGCGTGAGGGCGCCGACCGGCTCGTCCGCGGCGATCCGGATCAGATACACCAACGGCCCGATACTCCCGAGCCCGAGCGTGAGCAGGAGATAGGGAGCCGCCGCAATGCCCCGTTGCCCCGCGTCGCGCCACATCCAGACCATGACGATGGTCAGCCCGATCAGGAGATCCGCGACGATCTGCAAGCTGACGGCGTTGGCGAAGATCACGTCGTAGAATCCCATGTAGCCGTACTGGTAGAGCGCATAGGCCGTCAGCGCCAGAAAGTCCGCGAGCACGAGCGAAAGACCGATCTGCTTTTTGTTCATGAGTTGGACTCCTTTCCTCGAACGACGTTCCAATTCGCGTGCCGCCGCAACGGGGCGAGATCATTGAGCCTGCGGCCGCGCTGCCGTAGCGGCCGGGCAACGGCCGTTGCAGTACGGCAACGCACGCGGGGCATTGCAGCCGCATGCCGCCTGCGAAACAATCGCCACACCAGGCGCCGCGGCGTGCACGGTAGTTGCAAGCAGGGACATCCATGACGAGTACGAACCTCGAACTCACATCGCCCCCCGAGGGGCGGAGTACAGCCTCCCACACGCCTCCCTCGAAGCACGCCCGCTGGTGGGGCATGCTTGCCGGGATCGCACTCGGCATCGTCGATACCACCGGGGCGCATGCGCTCGGCATCAGCTTCGCGATGAATGGTCACGACGCCGGCTGGCTGGTGGCGTGCTTTTTCGGCAGCTCCTTTGCCATCCTCGGGTTTCTCATCGGCTACGTCGTCGATGGACGTCGCAACGATCGCCACACGGCCGAAGTCATTCAGGCGCAGATGGAGACGATCAACGCCGCGCGGGCCCGTCTCGTCCAGAGCGAGAAGCTCGCCGCCCTCGGGCAACTGAGCGCAACCATCGCCCACGAGGTCCGGAACCCGCTGGCGGTCATCCGCTCGTCGGCCCAAAGCCTGTCCGAGACGTTGCCCGTGGAGGACGCCGAGGCCCATCGCGCTTGCTCGTTCATCACGGAGGAAATCGATCGGCTGACGAGCGTCACCGGCTCGCTCCTGGCGTTCGCCCGCCCACTCCGCCTGACGCCGCGCCCGACGAGCGTCGCCACCCTTTTCGACGGCGCACTCCTCCTCGCCGCCGACGAGCTCGACGCAAAAGGCGTGCACGTCTCACGTCGCGAGTCTCCGGGCCTTCCGCATGTCCACGCCGACGAGGATCTCATCCGTCAGGTCCTGCTCGGCCTCCTGCACAACGCCTCCGAGGCCATGCCTGCAGGCGGCCACGTCGAGCTCGAAGCGCGCGTCGTCGATGATGCCATCGCACTCGATGTCGCCGATTCGGGTCCAGGGGTGCCCGCAGAGCTGCGCACCCGGATCTTCGAACCGTTCTTCACCACCCGGACTCACGGGACCGGCTTGGGCCTGGCGGTCGCGCGCCACATCGTCGAGGCCCACGGCGGCCGTATCGACGTCACGGAACGCGTCGGCGGCGGCGCGCGGTTCACGCTCCGGCTCCAGACGCCGGCGGGAGCCGCCATCGCCGCATGAAGCCGCGCGTCCTCATCGTCGACGACGAACGCCGCATGGCGGAGGTCCTCGCCATGGCGCTCGGACGCGCGGGCTACGAATGCGAGACCTGCGACAGCGGCACCACGGCGCTGGCGGCGCTCGATCGCCGTCGCGCCGACGTGGTGATCACCGACTGGAAGATGCCCGAGATGGACGGCATCGAACTCCTGCGCCAACTGCATGCGCGCTACCCGACCCTGCCGGTCATCCTGGTCACGGCATTCGCGAGCGTCCCGTCGGCAGTGGCCGCGATACGAGAGGGCGCCTTCGACTACGTCACCAAGCCATTCGACAACGACGAGCTTCGGACGATCGTGGGCCGGGCGCTCGCGCTCCGGCGGCTCGAGCGCGAGAACCACTATCTCCGCCAGGAGGTCGAGAACCGCTACACGCCCGATACGGTCGTGGCCGAGAGCACGCGCAGTCGCGACGTACTCGACCTGGTGCGCCGCGTCGCTGTGAGCCGCGCCACGGTCTTGATCCAGGGAGAGAGCGGAACCGGCAAAGAGCTGATCGCGCGGCTCCTGCACTACTGGAGCGACCGGGTCGGGCAACCCTTCGTCGCAGTCAACTGCAAAGCCTTCGCCGAGGGCGTCCTCGAAAGCGAACTGTTCGGACACGAGCGCGGAGCCTTCACGGGAGCGACGGCCGCGCGCGCGGGATGTTTTCAGCGCGCCCACGGCGGCACCCTGTTTCTCGACGAGATCGGCGAGATCAGCGCGGACTTCCAAGCGAAGCTCCTGCGCGTCCTGCAGGACGGCGAAATCCTTCCCGTGGGCGGCACACGCTCGGTCACCGTCGATGTACGGGTCGTCACCGCCACCAATCGCGTCCTGCGTGACGAGGTCGCGGCGGAACGGTTCCGCGAGGACCTCTTCTTCCGGCTGAACGTGATCCCCATTCAGCTCGCGCCACTGCGCGAGCGCCCAGAAGACATCCTCCCCCTGGCACGCCACTTTCTCGAGCGCCACGCCCGCGAGGCGCAGCGCCAACTGGCCTTCAGCACGGAAGCCGAGGCGGCCCTACAGGCACACCCGTGGCCGGGTAACGTCCGCGAGATCGAGAACGCCGTCGAACGCGCGGTCGTCCTCGCCCGGACCTCGGAGATCTCACCCGAGGACCTCCTCCTTCAGGAGGGCACCGGTCACCGCGAAGCCACGGCGGCGACGGGAGGCTCGCTCCAGGACGTGCTCGACCATGCGGCAGCCGAGCGGATCCGGGCAGCCCTGGAGACCGCACATGGCCAGCGCGCCGAAGCGGCACGCGCACTCGGAATCGACCGCACGACTCTCTACCGGATGATGAAGCGGCTCGGGCTCTCGTGATGGCCCGCCAGCGCCTCGAGCGCCCGCTGCTCGCCGCGGCCCTCATACTCGCAGCCTCGATCGCGGTCGCGACCGCGCAGGACCAGGACGCGCCGCAGCCGAGCCCGAGCGCCGTCCTCTTCGAGGCGACGAGTCACCGGAAGTTCGATCAGGTCGAGCAATGGACGCGCGTCTTCGACGACCCTGCGCGCGACGCATGGCAGAAACCGGGCGCCGTCATCGCGGCACTGCAGATCGCGCCGGGGGCGGTGGTCGCCGACGTCGGGGCGGGCACCGGCTACTTCGTACGCCACCTCGCCGCGGCCGTGGGACCCGAGGGCACCGTCCTGGCGGTCGAGACCGAACCCAACATGCTCACGCATCTGCGCGAGCGAGCAGAGCGCGAACACCTCTCCAATGTCGTCCCGGTGCTGGCCTCGTTCGACAACCCCCGCCTCCCGACCGGGCGGGTCGATCTCGTCCTGTTCGTCGATACCTTGCACCACGTCGATGCGCGCCTCACCTATCTGCGTCGGCTGCAGGGCGCCCTCACACCGACAGGGCGCGTCGCCGTCATCGATTGGCTGAAGCGGGACATTCCCGTCGGCCCGAAGCACGATCACAAGCTTCCGCGACAGCAGATCGTCACGGAGATGAAGGCCGCAGGCTATCGCCTGGTCGATGCGCCCGACGTCCTTCCGTACCAGTACTTCCTCGTGTTCGCGCCGCGCTGAGCGCACGGTCACGTGGCTGACGGCCTCGGGGGGCACGGCATACGCCGCACCCCCCGCTTGCCGCTAGTCGTCCAACCGATCGCAGACGCGGTCACAGCGACGGAAGGCGCGCCCGGCGGTCTTCGCCGCCCGCGCGTCGCTCCGCCCCTTGGCGAGTTGCGCGTCATCCACGTCCGCCACGACATCCTCACAATGCTCGCGACAGGTCGGATCGTCGGCCGCATCGCACCGATCCAGGCACCGATGGAGAAATCCACGCGCTCGTGCCGCACAGCGCTGGGGATCGTGCCCAGCGTCGACGCAGCGCCGATACAGATGAATGGCGCGCGCCTCACAGCGATCCTCGCACGTAGGCGGTGGCGGCGGAACGCAGCGCTTGGCCACGCACGCCTCGTAGTGCTCGCGGGCAACCTGCACACACTGCTCGGGGGTGCCGCCGCGCTTCAGGCACTTCCGTTCGGCCCGAAGCGCCCGCTTCTTGCACCGCGCCTCACATCGCACGGGCACGTCACAGTGCACCCGCAGGCACCGACGGAACACGCGTCGCGCGAGCGCCGTGCACTCCTCGTCACTCCCGCCCGCGGCCAGACAACGCCGCAAGTACTTCTTCGCAAGCAACTCGCAACGCTCGTCGCAGGTGGGTGGCTCCGGGGCATCGCAATGGGTCGCGACACAATGCCGGAACGCCCGCCGTGCGCGCGCGGCGCATCGATCCGGATCGACACCTGCCGCGACACAACGCTCGTGCAGTTCCACGGCACGACGACGACAACGCTCCTCACACGTCGGATCGGGTGGCCCACAGTGCTCGGCCACACACGCCGCCAGGGCCGCGCGTGCCCGCTCGGCACAGTCCTCGGGCGTACCGCCCTCGTCGAGACAGAGGCGATAGAGATCCTCGGCCTCGGATTCACAACGCTCCTCACACGTCGGCTCCGGCTCGACGCAGTACTCGTCGACGCAGTCCGCGAAGGTTCGGCGCGCAAGACGCTCGCAGCGCTCCTGATCGTGCCCGGCGGCCAGGCAACGGTTCAGAACCTTGCGTGCGCGACGCTTGCAACGATCCTCGCACGTCGGCTCCGGCTCCGGCTGACAATGAGCACGAATGCAGCGCCGTCGGGCATGACGCGCCTGCTCGGCACACTCGTCGGGAGACCCGCCGAGCGCCCGGCACTCGCGATAGACTGTACGGGCGAACAGCGTGCAACGCTCACGGCAGGTGGGCGCGGGATCCGGGGTGCACAATCCTTCGATGCAGCGATCGAGAATCCGGTCACGGAGGGCGCGGCAACGCTCCTCGGTCGCATCCGGAAGATCGAGACATCGATCGTACGCTGCATCCGCGACCAGCTCGCAGCGCTCGTCACACGTGGCGCCACCTGGGTCACAGTGATCCACCGTACAGGTATCGAAGACGGCGTCCGCCCGGGCGTCACAATCCTCTTCGCCTCCGCCGGCTTCCCGGCAGTCGTCGAACGCCGCTTCGGCCCGGGCCCCGCATTCCTCGACGCACACGGCTCCCAAGTCAGCCGTATTGGTCGTCTCCAGTGCGTCCGCGGGCCGGACGGCCACCAGGGCCACCAGCATCATCGCCGACGAGACGAGCATTCCATATCGCAGCACTTTGAACCTCCTTCGTTGGGCGGCCCCACCACCGAGTACCCCGCTCCACCTGGGCCATCGCTCCCCTCCGATGTACCGAGTCCCTGCCGGGCTGGTCAATACATAAATGGGACTTTTTCCCATCTCGGGATTTTTTCCCATCTTTCCAGGGCCACACTCGCCGTGGTACCTAGTGCTGGTGGCGCGTACGGAGATCAGTGAGGGCCTGCTGCGAGCCGCCGTCACGGTGATGCGCCCCCTGGCCCGCCGTCTGCTGGCGAGCGGCGTCCCCTTCGGGCAGCTCGAAGCCCGACTCCGCCAGCTCTTCGTCGAGATCGCCGAGGCCGAGTTCGCCCTCCCCGATCGGCGGCAGACGGACAGCCGCATCGCCCTCCTCACCGGGCTCAATCGCAAGGAGGTGAAGCGGTTACGAAGCACCGACGCCGCGACAGCCGGCCCGGCCTCGTTCAGCCGCAATCTCGCCACGAGCCTGATCAGCCGCTGGATGAGCGATCCACACACGATCGATCGGAGCGGACGCCCACTGCCGATTCCCTACCAGGCGGCCCGCGGCCCGAGCTTCGTCAAACTAGCGCGACAAACCACCGCCGACGTCGCACCGCGTGCACTCCTGGACGGGCTGATCGGCGCCGGGGCCGCGGAGCTCCGGAACGAGAAGCTCGTCGTCCTCAAGACCGACGCCTACGTCCCCAAACGCGGGGAGGCTGAGAAACTCGCCATCCTGGCAGAGGATCCCCCGGAGCTCATCGAAACGATCCTCCACAACATTCTGGGGCAAGGAACCGATCTCCGGCTGCAGCGGAAAGCTGCCTACGACAATCTCGGAAGCGATGGACTCGCGACCGTCCGCACACAGCTTCGCCGCGAGGGCGAACGCTTCATCCGCCGACTGAACGGGCTGCTCGCGCGCCATGATCGCGATCGCAACCCGAAGGCCTCGGGCGGCGAGCGGCGCTACGCCGGCCTGGGCGTGTACTACTTCGAAGCCCCCGCGCCCCCGCCGCGGCGTCCCACGCGCCCGCGGAAGCCGAGCAAGACGCGCAAGAAGGGATCAAAGGCATGACGCGACTGAACCAACTCGCAGGCCACTGGGCCTGCCACGCGCTTCTCGCGCTTCTTCTCTCGGGAATGCTAGCTGCCTGCGGCGGCGGAGGCGGCCTCGGCGCCGACGGGGGCGTCAGCGGCAGCGGCATCTCATCGGTCACCGGCAACGTGACGGAGATTGACGGTGCCAACGGGGACGTTGGCGGCATTCGGGTCGTCGTCCAGGGTACGGATATCGAAACCGTAACCGGCGACGACGGTTCGTTCTCCCTGACCGGAGATTTCGACGGTCCAGTCACCGTCGTGTTCGAGCTCGAGGACGGCGGACGGGCAGAGACGATGGTCGAAGTCCCGGATGGCGGAAACGTCGATCTCGAAGACATCACCGTAGACCCGGAGGAAGAAGAAGCCCGACCGAGCCGGCAGATCATCACCTTCTCGGGAGTGGTCGTCGAGGCCGACTGCGATGCGGGCACCCTGATCGTGGCGACCGGCGACGAGGCGCCGCGGACGCGTTTCGCCGTCCGCCTCGACGATGCGTTCCTCCACGATGCCGCCGGCACCGCCGTGGCGTGCACCGACATTGGGCCCGGAGACAACGCCAGGGTCCAGGGCGAGGTGCTGGACGACGGCAGTACCGGAAACGCCGACGTCGAGATTCGCCGGCAGGAACCTACGGCGACACCCACACCAACGCCCACGCTGCGACCGGAGGCAACGCCGACGGAACGCGATCCTGGTCCCGGACGGACATTGGATGCGCCCCGCCCCACAGCCACCCCACGTGTCGACGTTCGGCCGATCCCGACCGAAACCCGCCCTGGCAACGATCGACCGAATCCCACCCCCACGGTGACCGTGAACGACGCGCCCCGCCCCGCACCACTCGCAACACCGCGCATCGCACCCCAACCCGCACCGCCACGGTGAGAGTCGATCCCGCACGCCCGACCACACCTGGCATCGCCGCCCGACACTCGCTAAGAGGTTCGCCATGGCCGAGCCTCTGACTCCGTCGCTCGGCCGCGTGTCCGATCGAAGCCTCTACCTCGCCGCCGCGCTGATCTCGATGGGGGCGCTCGCACTCATCGGCTACACCCTCCTGATCCGGAACCCAAGTCACGCGGGGACGCTCGACCTGCGCTTCATGCCCGCCGTGAACGCCTGCCTGAATGCCACCGCGGCGATGCTACTCGCGAGTGGGTACGTCGCCATCCGGCGCGGCGCCCGCCGGGTTCATCAATACTGCATGATCACGGCGTTCGCGGCCTCAGCGCTGTTTTTGGTCGGGTATCTCTCCTACCACTGGGTGCACGGGGACACGCGCTTCCCGGGCGAAGGCCTGGTACGGACCGTCTACCTGAGCGTGCTCGCCAGCCACGTCGTACTGTCGATCGCCGTCGTCCCCCTGGCGCTCACCAGCCTGCTGTTGGCCGCACGCGGCAGCTTCGAGCGCCACAAGCGGATCGCCAGGATCACGCTACCCGTGTGGCTCTACGTATCGGTGACGGGAGTCGTAATCTTCGTCATGCTGCGCGCCGCTACCACAAGCTAGCAATCGCGCGCAGCCGCACGGCCCGCCGACGGCGCGGAGGCCGCAGGGCGTAGTCGTCAGGGACCGGATCAGGTCGGCGTCGGCGTCGGAGTCGGCGTCAGCGTCGCGGTCGGGGTCGGGGTTAGGGTCGGGGTTAGCGTCGCCGTTACGGTCGCCGTCGGCGTCACGGTCGGCGTCGCTGTTACGGTTGGCGTCGCCGTCACTGTCGGCGTCGCTGTCACCGTTGGCGTCGCCGTCACCGTCGGCGTCGCTGTCACCGTTGGCGTCGCCGTTACGGTGGGTGTCGCCGTCAGCGTCGCCGTCGGAGTCACGGTGGGCGTCGCGGTCACCGTCGGCGTCGCCGTCAACTCTGGGGTTGCAGTCACGGTCGGCGTCGCCGTCACCGTTGGCGTCGCCGTTACGGTCGGTGTCGCCGTCAGCGTCGCCGTCGGAGTCACGGTGGGCGTCGCGGTCACCGTCGGTGTGGCAGTCAACTCTGGGGTTGCAGTCACGGTCGGCGTCGCCGTTACCGTCGGCGTCGCCGTTACGGTCGGTGTCGCCGTCACCGTCGGGGTTGCCGTCACCGTCGGCGTCGCCGTTACGGTGGGTGTCGCCGTCAGCGTCGCCGTCGGAGTCACGGTGGGCGTCGCGGTCACCGTCGGCGTCGCCGTCAACTCTGGGGTTGCGGTCAGGGTCGGCGTCGCCGTTACCGTCGGCGTCGCGGTCACCGTCGGTGTCGCCGTCAACTCCGGGGTTGCGGTCACGGTCGGCGTCGCCGTCACCGTCGGCGTCGCCGTTGCCGTCGGCGTCGCGGTCACCGTCGGTGTCGCCGTCAACTCCGGGGTTGCGGTCACGGTCGGCGTCGCCGTCACCGTCGGCGTCGCCGTCACCGTCGGCGTCGCCGCCCCCGTTGGCGTCGCGGTCACGGTCGGCGTCGCCGTCACGGTCGGCGTCGCCGTCACGGTCGGTGTCACTCCGGTCGCCGTTGGAGTAACCGTCGCGACCGGCGTCACCGTCGGCGTCGGTCCGTTCACCGTCAAGGTCACATCGTTTCCACCGTCGGTACTGCTCAATCCGGTCACCGGGTCGATGGCAGAGATCGTCGCAACACCGGGCGCGAGCGCCTCGACCCGACTCTTCCCCCCGGGCTGGTTCGGATCGTTCGGAGCAATGGCCACCGCAATGTTGCTCGAGGCCCAGGTGACCCGCGGGGTGAAGTTCTGGGTGAAGCCACCCGCGAAGTTCCCCGTCGCCACATAGGACTCGAACTCGCCGACATCGAGCTTCAGGTCTGCAGGCGAGACGGTAATCGACTCGAGCGCTCCGAGAACGGTCAGCGAAGCAGCGTTCGACACGACGCCACTCGCCACGTCCGTAGCGGTGATCATCGCAATCCCCGAACCAATACCATCGACCCGGCTCTTCTGCCCCGGCTCGTTCGGCGCGTCGGCAATGGTCGGTTCGTCGGAGGCATAGGTCACGATCTGCGTCAGGTTTTGCGTCGACGCGTCGCTGTAGTGTCCGATCGCCGTATAGAAACGGAACCCGCTCACCTCGATCTGGAAGCTCGCCGGCGAGAGCGCGATGCTCACGAGACTGACCGTGGGCGTGGGCGATGGCGTCGGCCCGGTCGCCGTTGGGGTCGGTGCCGTCGACGTCACCGTCGGCGTCGCGGTTGGAGTCGCCGTCAAGGTCGGAGTAGCCGTTGGCGCGGTTGAAGTCGCCGTGGGCGTCGCGGTCGCGGTGGGCGCAGTCGAGGTCGCCGTGGGCGTCGCCGTCGCGGTGGGTGCGGTCGAGGTCGCCGTGGGTGTCACGCTGGGAGTGGCCGTCACCGTTGGCGTTGCGGTCGGCGTCGCCGTGGGACCGGTCATGGTCGCCGTCGGCGTCGCGGTGGCCGTCACCGTCGGCGTGGGAGTGAGGCCGGTCGCCGTGGGAGTAACAGTCGGCGTCGGCGTGGTCTCGGTCACGACCTCACCGAGTGCCAGCCCCCGACTATCGAAGGCGTCGGCGTTCACCGCCGAACACGTGAAGCCACCGGAACCATCACCGAGGCACACTTGATTCGGTTGCGCGATGTTGGCGAACACGGCGTCGAGCACCGTGTCTCCGTCGACATCGCCGAGCACGACTCGTGCGGTCGCCTGCTGGTCGGTGCTAACGTCACTACACACGAACCCGCCGAGGCCATTGGCCAAGCAGACGCGATTGCGCTCGTTCAGGTTGGCAAAAACGAGATCATCGATCCCATCACCGTCGATACGCCCAATGGCCACACTGCGCGTGTTGAAACTATCGGTACTCACGTCCGCGCAGGAAAACCCGCCCCCGCCGCTCCCGAAACACACCTGATTGCGCTGATTGAAATTCCCGAACACCGCATCGAGATTGGTATCGACGTTCACGTGCCCGAGGCCGACCGCGAAGCTCGGACTGGTCTCGACGCTGACATCTGAGCAGGCGAACCCGCCGGAGCCATCACCGACGCAGAGTCGATTCTTCTGACCGGCATTGGCGAACACCACGTCGAGATCCTGATCGTTGTTCAGGTCGCCGAGGGCGAGATCCCGACTCGTATTGCCGTCCGCGCTGACGTCGCTACACGCGAAGGTGCCGTCCCCGCCTCCCAGACAGATCCGATTGCGCTCCCCGGACACGTTGCTGAACACCGCATCGAGATGCGCGTCGCCGTCCACGTAGCCCGCAGCGACCGAGAACGTCCGACCCGTACTCGCATCGACATCGCTGCAAACGAAACCGCCGAGGCCATCGCCCAGGCACGACCGGTTCGATTCGCCGTCGTTCGCGACGAGCGCATCGACTCGGCTGTCACCATCGACGAACCCGAGCGCGACATCGAAGCCGTTGAGCGCGGCGGGGTCCATGTCCGTGCACGCGTACCCCCCGAGTCCGTTCGCGGCACAGATGCGATCCTCCTCGTCGAAATTTGCCACCACCATATCGGGCACGAAGGACGGCGGCGCCTGGGGCGTCGGCGTCACGGTTGGGGTCACCGCCGTCGCGGACGGAGTCAGGGTGGGGGTCGCGGTCGGCACCGGGGGCGCGGTGGCGGTCGGCGTCGCCGTCACCGTCGGCGGGCCGGCCGTCGCCGTCGGCAACGCGGTCGTGTCTGGTGTCGGCGTCGGCGTCGGCAGGCCCGCACAGAACGTTGCCGGAACCTCCAGCACACGTCCGACCTCGTCCAGCATCTCCGCCAGGCGCGGCATCTCGTACCCGAGCGCGCCGTCGATCCGACACTCGAGGAGCCGAAACAGACAGAGTTCGTAATCCTCGAGCGTCACGAGGGCCGGGACGCCGACGAAGCCACACTCACCCGTCAACGCGCCCAGATTCGCCCCCCCTTCGGCGAGCAGCGTGCCGAACGTGACGGTGTCGGCCGAACACTTCTTCTCGATTCCGCTGTCGAGCTTCGCGTGCTCGCTCGTGATCGCCGCGAATGCGCGATCGCACTTGGTCACGGCCTTCGGGAGACAACTCGCATCGAGCGGCTTCCGTTGCGTACACGTAAACACCGCGTTGACGCACTTCTCCAGGTTGCGGAGCTTCTTGGTCGCGAAGCGGCGTCCGGACTTGGCAAGCTGTTTGGTACAACGATCGAGTTGCTTGCCGATCTCCGGATTGTTCACGTCGGTGCCCGTGCCCCCGAAGTCATCGACGCACAGCAGGTGAGCACCGACGAAGATATCGAGCAACTCACCGGCGCGAGGATAGGTCGCCACGAGCATCTTCTGCGCGGCACACTCGTGCTGATCGGCAACACAGTCGGCAACTTCGAGAATGTTGTCGAGGCTCGGGCCAGTTCCGAGGCTGGCGCATTCCTCCTCGAGCTCTCCGTACCCGAGGCCAAGCATGTCGGTGAGATCGCCGAACGGGATCGGGTCGCAGCGCTTCTCAATCGCGCTGGCGAGCTTGATCTTTCCGCTGCCGATCTTCGCCAACTCCTTCACGCATTTGGCGGCGGCGCGGTCGGTGCACTTGTTCCGGGCCTCGGTGTCCTTCTGCGTCTGGATGCACTTCGCGAGGCCGTCAGTACACTTGCTGAGGCCCTTCATGGTCTTGTCGAGGAAGCTCCGGCCCTTCTTGGAGATTTCCGCCTGGCATCTGGCCGCCAGCTTCGCCGTATCCTCGTTCGGAAGCCCGGGCGCCCCCACCAGGAGGACGAGACTCGCCAGGGCCGCAAAAGCGGCCACGGAGAGCAGCAACTCTCTGTAGAATCTGAAGAAACCCATGCACGTACACCCCGGGGTCACGGCCACCCCACGGCGCCATCGCAGAAGTCAGAGCAAGCGGCATGCCGAGGCCAGCTCAATCTCGAACTTTCCGCCCCAGCACCCTGGCCCCTCGGTCGGATGCCTGTTCTAAAGGGGATTCTGGTGTGGCGCCACCATCGCGAAAACCCCCGAGCCTCACAGCCGGTGGCATATTATCGACGATGGCATCTGCGCGAGGCGGGCACTGCTGCGGGAACCGGCTGCCCCGAATGGAAGCGTACCAAGTTGGAGCAACGCGCCCCACATGGGCTCGACGCCCCCATGCGGACCAGCACAGAATATGCTGTCGGGCGAAATGTGCTGGTTTTTCTTGCTTCTTTGCTGTGAGTTGCCTATGCTCTGTGGGCCTGAACAGCCTTCATTCTGTGCCGTAATGGAGGGTCTTACGACGTGAAACCTGCTCTTATCCTTGCACTCGCGGTCCTGATCATCGGGGGAAGTCCCCTTCGCGTTTCCGCGGGCGAAACCAGCCTGCTCAGTCTCGACACCGCCAGCGGCGATTCCAATGGCGCGAGTTCGGGTGTTGCCGTCTCGAGCGACGGCCTCTACGTCGTCTTCCAAAGCACGGCGACCGATCTCGTAGCACCGGCCACAAACGGCGCCTCCCAGATCTTCCGGCGGAACACCCAGACTGGCACGACCGTCCTCGTCAGTACCGACGGCGTGGGCACCCAGGGCAACGCCGACAGCTTCGAGCCCGCGGTGTCGTCCGACGGCAATCTCGTCGCTTTTGCCAGCAATGCTACCAACCTGATCGGTGCCGCCGATACGAACGGCGTCAGCGACGTCTTCGTCCGCGACATCACGGGCGGAACGACCGTCCGTGTCAGTGTCGCCGCTGGCGGAGCCCAAGCCGACGGGGACAGCACAGAGCCTGCGATCGCGGTGGATGGGCCCTCGATCATCGTCTCGTTCACCAGCGATGCGACCGACCTCATAGGCGGGGCTGACACCAACAACCGGAGCGACGTCTTCGTCCACACGCTCCCGGGCGTGACGACCGAACGCGTCAGCGTCGGCCCGGGGGGCATCGAAGGCGACAAAGATAGCTTCCAGTCCTGTCTCTCGGCGGACGGGAACCTCGTCGCCTTCGCGACCGAGTCGGACAACTTCTTCGAGGTCGACGACGACTGGGTCGATATCTTCGTTCGTGATCGTCAGGCCGCCAGCACCGAGATGCTGAGCACCACCTCGAAGGGCGCGGGGTCGGACGCTCCGAGCTTCGGGCCCGCGATCTCCGGTAACGGCCGGTACGTCGCGTTCCAGAGCTTCGCGACCAACCTCATTTCGGGGGACAAGAACACCCTCGGCGACATCCTGCTGCGGGATCGGCAGACCGATGTCACGACGCGCGTCAGCGTCGATTCGGCCGGCGCCGAGGGAACCGGGGCGTTTCCCGGCATCGACGGCGCCCCGAGCATCTCCAACGACGGCCGATTCATCACCTTCCACAGCTCGTTCACGAATCTGGTCCCGGACGATACCAACGTCTGCGGTATCTGCTTTACGCCGGGCTGCTGCGAGGATGTCTTCGTACACGACACCCTGTCCGGCAAGATCGAACGCGTCAGCGTCGACAATGCGGGCACTCAGGCCTCTGGAAGTAGCGTCCTCCCAGCGATCGCGGCGGACGGAAAATTCATCGCCTTCGAGAGCGACGCGACCGATCTGACCGTCGGCGACGGCAATGGGCTGCGTGACGCATTCGGACGTACGCCCGTCTGCGGTGACGGCCAACTGGATCGCGGCGAGTCCTGCGACGACGGCAACCTGATCGACGGCGACGGTTGTTCCTCGACCTGTGAGCTGACGTGCGTCACGATCCCCCAGGTGGGCTGCCGCCAGGTGTTGCCGGAGAAGGGCCGCCTGCTGATCAAGGACAAGCTCGAAGACAGGAAGGACAAGCTCATCTGGAAGTGGCTCAAGGGCGAGATCACCCCGAAAGCCGACTTCGGTAACCCGTTGGTCGACGAAAGCTACGTCTTCTGCATGTACGACGGCACCGGCCTCGCGATGAGTTCGCTCGCGCCTTCGGGCGGCCTATGCTCTGGCAAGGCCTGCTGGAAGGACAAGCCCAAGGGCTTCCAGTACAAGGACAAGGGTCTCACACCGGACGGCGTCAATCTCATGAAGCTGAGCCAGGGACTCGAGCCCGCCAAGGCCAAGATCCTCATCAAGAGCAAGGGCGACAACTTGCAATTACCCGATCTCGCGGCTCTGACTTCGCCCATCACGATCCAGCTCGTGAACAACGCTGGCATCTGCTGGGAGACCGTCTTCACGGCGCCCTTCCAGCAACAAGACGCCGGAAGCTTCAAGGACAAGTCGGACTGAGCGTTCAAGCTCGTCGACGACTGAGCGTCAGGCTCGTCGATGACTGAGCGTCAGGCTCGTCGATGACTGAGCGTCAGGTCGTTGCGGGTCGCAGAATCACGACCGGGATGTCTCGCGCCGTGATCTGCTCGTACACTCCGTAGAACGGGTTGTACGACTTTACCTTGGGCCACAACGTCTCCCATTCGGCAGGCGTTGCCCGGCTCGCAACGACCTCCCGCACCTCTTGACCGATCTGGATCGTCGCGCGCGGCGTCTGCTCGAGGTTCAGCCACCATGCCGGATGCCGATCGGCCCCCCCGTTCGAAGCCACAAGCACGTAGGAATCACCGTCCGCCATGTAGGTGAGGGGCACCGTTCGCTGCTGCCCACTCTTCCGACCCGTCGTCGTCAGCAGGAGGTGCTCGAACCCCCCCGAGGTGGCCCCGAACCGGCCCCCGCTCCATTGATAGAGCCGCGTGTGCACCTTGCCGGCGCCGCGCCAGAACCCGCTCTCACCAATGACCTTGAAGACACGATTCGACAGTGATCCCATCGGGACTTCTTACCGTGCCCAGCCAGGGACGCAAGCAACCTTCCGCGCGCTACCTCCCCAGCGGGTTCGCGATCAGCGACTCGAGGGTCGTCGTCATCACATCCACATTGGCTTGCATGAACGCCGTGAGCACGTCCGGCCCCTCACGGAGGGCACGAGCCTCGACGCCCGGGCGCTCTGACTCCACGCGGGCCTCTAGGGCATCCCAGGCCGCACGGACGATCGGAGCGCGCGCCCCGGGGTCCGCCGCTACCTGGCGCGAGAGCTCGTAGAAGCGCCACCACGGCGAGTCGAGGGTCGCCGATGCGCCACCCTGCGCAAGCGCCGCGGGCAACGCAGCCTCCACGTAGTACGGCAGGAACACGCCCAGACACGGCGACCCGAAACTCCCCCAATAGACCAGGGTTTCGTCGTCCCGCCCGAGACGGACGACGGCACTCGCCGTCGTGCTGCCGACCCCCGGCACGTGCTGGCACACGGCATAGGATCGCTCGTCCTCCGGCGCATGATCGGTCCGCGGCACCACCCCCTCGCCGTAATGATCCCGGAGGACGGCGCGCATGGTCGCGGGGGTCACCTGCCCTCGGCCGGCGGTCACGAGTTCGCTGGTCCTCCGCTGGCGCCCACTCGAGATGAAAGCGGGATAGTTCAGATCGCGAAACGCGGCTGCAAAATCGAGACGGTCCCCGGCATCCGCACGCCACCACCCCTGCGCACGCGCGTGGTCGATGGCGTCCGCCGAAATCTCCTCCCAATCGGTGCCGATACTCAGATGGTTCGAGACGCTCGCCGTTTCGTCCACGCGTCGCACGGCCCAGCGTCGGTCGGAAGTCTCGAGCACATAGGCGCGCGCACGGTCCGCGACGAGAAACGAGTTGTGATACGGCCAGTGCTTATCGACGAATCCCGATCCTCCCTGCCCATAACGCTCGATCAGATCCGTGATCACCTCGACGGCCTCGCGAGCCGAACGACCACGCTCGAGCCCCAGGCGGACGAGATCCATGCCCATCAGGCCGACGTCGCTCACAGGATCACGCGCAAACACCGTATGGTTGCCGATGGCGACGCCATACTCGTTCAAGCCATGCTCGAAACCCCAGAGCCAATACGGTCGCGATCCGATCAGAGCCGCCGTCTCGGGCACTTGCGTGATCTCGAGGTACTGACAGCCGAGCGTCGCCCCAGACGCATGGGTGCGCCGGGGGTGATGGACGAGCGGCTGACACTCGTCGGGCGGGACACGGTCGCTGTTCTTCGCGAACAGGACGCGACCATCCGCCGTCACGTCGCCCAGCGCGACCACCGAGTCACACATGCGCCGTCCCCATACCCGCGGCAAGCGCGCTCACGCGTGCCCCTCCAGCGCGCACCGTCGGACCGGCTCGGCCAGGCGCCCCTCGCAGCCCGCAAAGAAGTGATCGGCATCCGCGATCCAGACGACCGACGCACGCGGCACGAGCGCAGCCAACGCCTCGAGGTCACCGCGCGGGCAGAACGCGTCCGCCTCACCGGCGACGAAACACACCGGGAGCTGGCACTCCCCAAGGAATCCCAGATCGACCATCGACACGGGCGGCGCGATCGCCACCATCGACGTCACCGCCGGCAAACCCGCACTCCCCGCCCGGAGGGCGACCGCTGCGCCAAACGAGTACCCGATGAGTGTGATGGGAATCCCGGGATAGTGCCCGGCCATGTACGCCACGGCCGCCTCGACATCGTGGACTTCGTCGACACCTCCGGTCTGGCGCCCGCCACTCTGGCCAACTCCGCGAAAATTGAACCGCAGTGTCGCCAGTTCCGCAGCCCGGAGGGCCGCGACGACCCCTACGACGACGGCGTTGTCCATCGAACCGCCGTACTGTGGATGGGGATGACACACGATCGCGCCCCCCGCCGGCGCCGCGGGCGCGTCCAGGTGCCCCTCGAGCGAAACGCCCTCGCCCTCGAAGCGGAGCCGCTCGTCAATCCCGGCCGCCACGGGCCTCATATCACCACCGTTGACGATCTCGCGCAAACTCGTGTAGCTGAAGCCCCCATCCGGAGGATCACGCATGCTCGAGGTAGGCGATACGGCACCCGACTTCACTTCCCCATTGCACGATGGCACGTCGTTGACGTTGTCTGAGCTACGAGGCCGCAAGGTACTGCTGTGGTTCTATCCCAAGGCCGACACACCCGGCTGCACGATCGAAGGCCGGGGTTTTCGAGACCAGAAGAAGGACTTCGATGCTCTTGGTGTCGTCGTACTGGGCGCGAGCCTCGACACGGTCGAGGAGAACGCGGCCTTCGCCAGCAAGTACGAGTTTCCGTTCCCCCTGCTCTGCGACACGACCCGGGAGGTCGCCGTGGCGTACGGGGCGTGCGATGCCGCTGCCAGCCACGCCAATCGGATCAGCTACCTGATCGACGAGAATGGAACCATCGCCACTGTCTATGAACACGTCGATCCGAAGATCCATCCGTCGAAGGTCCTCCTCGACCTGATCGGCGGCTGATCGGCTCCCGGACCCGATGGAGTGGATGAACGCAACCTGGGCGATGTATCGCCGCGCCTTCGCGCGCGCGGCGACACTCACTCTTGCCAACTGGCCCGTCCTGGTGACGCTGTTCGTCTACGCGGCGATCGTCGTGGGCGCGGTTGCGATCGGCTCCTTTCTGGGACTGCTCGGCGGGTTTCTGGTCGGCATCGTGTGGGCGTCGTGTGTCGGCTCGTTTCTGTACCTCGTCGAGATGATGGTGCGAACGTCACGGGTCACCCTCGAGGACTTCCGGCGCAGCTTCGGCCACTACGTCTGGGACGTGATGGGCGTGCTGTTCATCCTCTGGATCTTCATGCTGCTGATCGAGCCTGCATTGCGCTCGATGGATCGAGGCCCCGCGATCATCCTCAGCGCCTACCTGCTGATCCTGGTGTTCTTCAACGCAGTCCCGGAGCTCATCTATCTCGGGCACTTCTCGTCGTTCCAGCTCCTCCGCGAGAGCTACGTCTTCATCGGCGAGAACTGGATCGAATGGTTTCCAGCAAGCCTGACCATGATGGCTGCGCTGTATTGGGTCTCCTCTCCCCCACTCGGAGGCGTGTTCGGCTGGCTGCAAACCGCACTCGTCGCCCTCATGCTCTATTTCGCCATGGTGGTCCGGGGACTGCTCTTCATCGAGCTCAAGGAATCCAATCGCCGTGGCCGCGCCTTCCGACAACGCATGGAAGAATAAGGTGTGCCAGCTGTGCCAGTGATGGCACAGCTGGGCGCTCGCCTGCGCCACCGAGGCACACGCTATCGATCTGCAGAGCCGCCAGGCCTAGCGTTTCCGGTCGATCATCCCTGGCATCCGCCTTGCTCCACTCACCAGCGTGGATACACGACGACCAGGGGGCGCGTGATGCGGAAAAGCCATATTGTCGCCAGCATACTGACATTCCTCGGACTCGCGGCCGTGACCGGCATGCACGTCCTCGTGGGCTGCCTGCTCGCGATCAGCATCGTCGCCTCGTATGGCGTGTCGGCGCGGCTCCTGCTGAGCCGCCAGGTCGGCCGAAACGTGGCCGCCACGGTCGCTTCGACGACGCTGGCCCTGGCCGCGATTGCCGGCGGCATCTTTCTCGTCTCTCTGTGGGCTCTCGTGCTCCACTACCCGTTCCTCTCGAGCCTCTCCCTCTGGGCAGCCATTTTCGGCGGGAGCGCCAGCTGGGCGCTGATCGCCACCTGGTTCGAGGAACAGGGCTACAGTCTGAAGGCCTTGCGGGCGATCGACCACCCGCCAGAGCCTGCGATCTCGAACTAGTCCGGGCGTAGCGTTCCCCCGACGCTCTCCCGCGCTCCAGGTCGGCGGCGCTGATCCCCCCCAGCGCCGCCGACATCCCCCCGCTCTCCCCGAACACCCCTGTCAGTGATCGTGTCCAGCAGTACGAGCACGGAAACCCGCTTCGCGCTCGTCGATCTCTGCCCGCCCGCACAGCCTCTGCTTGACCAGGAGCCTTTCGAGCGCGGCCAACCAACACGCGTAGTAGCTCCACGACCGCGCGGCCTCGCGTTCCCAGGTGGCGATCTCTTCGATCAGGATGGCGCGAAAGTCATCCCAGGCGAAGAGTCCCCGCGCCTGAAGCGCAACCGTCATCCCGAACGCCCGACTCTCCCACGGCGCGTCGAATACGAGCTCGCCGTTCTTTCGTGGGGGCGCCGCCGGGCCTTCGATATCGAGCAGCGGCTCAGCCATCGATCCGCGCCACCCCGATCATCGCGTCGCGCGTGACCCGAGTGGCGAGCTCGGACTCGCTACAGGCGGCCACATCTGCCGGTGGTTCCGGCAGCACCAGATAGCGCACCTCGGCACTGCTGTCCCAGACACGGATCTCGACCTCGGGCGCAAGATCGAGACCCATCTCGGCGAGCAGCTTCCGCGGCTCCTTCACGATGCGCGATCGATAGGCGGGCTCCTTGTACCAGGCGGGCGGCAAGCCGAGCACCGGCCAGGGGTAGCACGAGCACAACGTGCAGACGACGACGTTGTGCCGCGTCGGAGCGTTCTCGACAACGACGATATGCTCGCCCTGCGGGCCGCCGAAGCCGAGCTCCGCAATCGCCGCCGTCCCATCGTCCAGCAAACGGCGTCGATAGTCCGGATCCTTCCAGGCTTTCGCGACCACGGCCGCACCGTTCATTGGCCCGATGTCCTGCTCGTAGGCCTCGATGACGGCGTCGATGGTCGCCGCATCGACGAGTCCCTTCTCCGTGAGGAGCGACTCGATCGCCTCCGCTCGGATCACGTGGGGCGGCGGTCGGTGATCATCGCTCATGACGGATCTCCTTCCAGATAACGCTCGAACAAGTCGACACAGACACTGACACCCCGCTCGGCACCAGGACCCCACAGCTCCTCGCCCGCAAATCGGATCGCGTAGGCGTACTGCGGATCCTCGCCCAATCCGTGCGCATTCGTGTCCGGAAACACCCAGCCTGGATGCACCCGATCGACGACGCCCAGCTTCCCGCGCACGTATTGGGGGAGGCGCGTATGCCCAGGCGGATTCAGAGAGCGTACCCGCACCGGCTGCCCGATCTCGAAGCGTGGCGGCGTCTCGAGCACCCGGAGACTCCCGAGTACGGCCGCGGGGGGCGGCGCGCCGAAGGGAACCGCCGGCAGCGCAGTGATCGGCGCCTCACCGTCCGGATCACGAGCCGCAACGTCGGCGGGTGTGACGATCGCCGCATGCAGCAGCAGCCGCTCCAGCGCCCGCAGCCATCGACCGTAGTAACCACGGCGGAGATACTCGTCGGGCGGAAGCTGCTCGATGGCGTGGCGAAACGCGTCCGGCACGCATACCCCCGCCGCGGTGATCAGCATCGCCATCGCAAAGACGCGAGCTTCCCAGGTCTCGTGGAAGACCGGCTCGCTCAGCTCCACCTGCGGGGAGCCGAAGCCGTCCCTGCCCCCCATGTCGTGCATCCCGTCCATACAGCCGCCGGATGATCTTTAGCGCACGCGGCGTGCGTCGGGAAAGAGCCGCCCTCGGCTACGATCCTTTGCAGCTCAGGCTGTTCTTGCTCGACTTGCAGTCCGTGACGATGCCCATGCGATCGACGCCGGCCATCGGAACTCCCGGATTGTCAGTGATCACCACCATGACCGGAGCCCCAAAGGGCGCTTCCAGGTCGAGCTTCTTGAACGTGATGGAGAAGCTCAGACGTTCCGGATGTCGCTTCAACGGCTTGAACTTGCCTTGCAAATTCTTGTCGCCGCTCCGGCACGTCACCCGGCCGCTCCTTGCATGTGTCGTGCACTCGCTGGGATCCCACTCGAACAACCGCGCGAGTCCGAGGTCATCGAACACCGCCACAGCGACGCCGCCGGACGCGTCGAACTCGTCATCGGGCAGGGTCAGCAAGATGTCGCCGCGCAGAATGATCCGTCCTCGTCCCGGCGAGGCCGTCTGGCGAATACGGGTACGGCGGATATTGAGGAAGCCGTCGAGGTCGTCACACACGTCGCCGAGCGCGTCGCCGTCGAGATTGCTTTGATCGGGATTGAAGTCGTCGGGGCAGTTGTCATCGTCCCCGCACACACCGTCGCCATCGACATCGCCACCCGCTGACGGCGGGCAGGCCGTCGCGGTCGGGCCCGGGGTGGGCACATCAGACATGGTCGGGGTCGGGCTGACGGTCGGGGTCGCCGTCGACGTCGGACTGGGGGTCGGAGTGCCCGTTGCCGTCGCGGTTGCGGTGGGGCTCGGCGTGGCGGTAGCGGTCGGGCTCGGAGTCGGGGTTGCGCTCGCCGTTGCTGTGGCAGTAGCAGTCGGCGTCGCCGTCACCGTGGGCGTCGGGGTTGCCGTCGCGGTGGCTGTCGCAGTTGGCGTCGGGGTTGCCGTCGCGGTGGCTGTCGCAGTTGGCGTAGCGGTCACCGTCGCGGTCGCGGTCACTGTGGGCGTCGCTGTTACTGTGGGCGTCGCGGTCACCGTCGGAGTCGCGGTCACCGTTGCCGTCGCCGTCACTGTCGGCGTCGCTGTGACCGTGGGCGTCGCCGTCACCGTGGGCGTCGCCGTCACCGTGGGCGTCGCCGTCACC